>Ga0256404_1003816_pt1 | contig 29784 bp, 45 predicted proteins | sample RumenRJG_01DNA_FD_185990 | JGI IMG/M metagenome (GOLD analysis project Ga0256404, IMG submission 185990) | Bovine rumen microbial communities from Lethbridge, Alberta, Canada - RJG_01 | ecosystem: Host-associated > Mammals > Digestive system > Stomach > Rumen | place: Canada: Alberta | collected...
TTACATGAAATACAGATGACGGGAGGCTGGCATGAAAGACACAGCACGATGCTACCTCCGGGAGGCGGTAAACTCCTACGGGGCAGGGCGGACAGACGCACTGTACGAGGGAATGAGGCATTATACGGGCGAGCTGATGGAGGTGGTCAACGAAGCCCATCCGGACGATCTGCCGATGGTTCTGGCGGCTATCGACACGGTCGAGGAGACCGTCCGGGATCTGCCGGAATATAAAATGAAGAAGTATGCAACGGTGGCGGAGAAGATGTGCCGCCAACTGGCGCCGGTCGTGACGCGGCAACGCGTCGAGATCAGAGTCGCCGAAGACATGTACGAACTCCCGGAGGAAGAAATGCGCGGATTCTGAATCCAGGGCAGGAGGGAGACTTCCTGCCCGAGCTTGAGAACCCGAGCGGAAACCGAACCTTGAAAGCAGAAAGATCCTATTAAAGAAACGCACGCACGCGCGCACGCGTTTCTTTCGGGACCTTTTAGCGGCTAAGATTAGAACCAACTGAAAGAAACGGGAGCGGGAGGATATGAGACGACTGATGGAATACAAGATCATCTCCGGGAGGACAGTCGAGACCAGGCGAAGCTGGCTCTCGATCGGGCCGACATACAAGAAGCCGAGGGGGACCCGGAAGGCGGGATCCTCGTCACTGAAGAAGCTTGCCGCCAATGAGAGAGAACGAATCAAGAAGCTCGCCCGCCTGATCAACTGCAACTTCGGAGTGGGAGACGGTTTTCTCACCCTGAAGTATGACGAGGACCATTATCCGGTCGACCTCGCATACGAGACAGCGGACGCGATCCTCGTGAAGTTCATCCGGAAGCTACGCAGGGAATATCGGAAGGAAAGCGGCTCCGCCCTGCCGGCTGTATCGATCACGGCAAACTGGAGCCCGCACCGTCAGGCTCCGGCCCGACTGCATGAGCATCTTGTCATCCCATCGGATGCTGTGGAACTGGCCCGGAAGATCTGGCCGGAGTTCGGAGGACCGGGAACCGTGATCGTGAAGGATCTGAACGACGAGGGAGATTATACGAAGATCGCCGCGTATATGATCGCGAACGTGAAGGGCAGGCCGTCCGGTGAGAACGCGTATCACTGCTCACGAGGGATGGCCCGGCCAATCTACACCGAACCCGTCGAAGTGGATGACGTGGAAGATCTCAAGCCGGACTATGGCGCGATTGTGAAGGATATCGAAGAGACCAGAGACGAAGATGATCGTGTGATCGGGAAGTATCAGCGCTGCGTCTGGAAGACTCCGCCGAAGGTGAGAGGCGGACAGATCATCCTGCCGAAGAGAGGGAGGCGAACGGCATGAGCAAGCCTCGGGAACCTTGGTGGCCGTATGTCAAGAACGTGCTCAGGATGTATCCGCAAATGAAGCGAGAGCTTGAAGCGATCCGGAGCCAGTCCGTGACAACACACTACAACGCGGCCGGCGGAAGCAGCGGGCCGGGAAGGTCAACGGAACAGACTGCCCTCAGAGAACTGCCGCCGCAGCGCATGAGAGAATACGAGGCAGTCAGGAAAGCAATCCAGAAGACTGGACATCTGCCGGAAGGAAAGACACGGAACGACATCATCCGTCTCGTGTACTTCCGCAAGCGCTACAACCTCTGCGGCGCGGCATGGGCATGTCATGTGTCGGAGATCACGGCAAAACGATATCACGGAGATTTCATGCGTTTGGTGGCGCAATATCTCGGTCTCCGGTAATCTGATACGCACGAGCCAAACAAAAGGCTTAACATGATACCATCCGGGGGCCTTGGAAAAAGACACACGGGGTCACTGATCAGCACGGAGGGGGCGCAGAAACATGGCAGGGAAGATGTCGAAAACAAACCCTCGACACGCAAACGGCAACCTCCGCCGGAAATACCGGGCCCGCCTGAAAGCACAGGGGGGACCCTGCGGAATATGCGGGGGGAGGCTGGGGCCGATCCACTACGACGAGCCGAGCGATGCGGCACATCCGCTGTCATTCGTCGTCGATGATATTCGACCGATCAGCAGATTCAGAGAATTCGGTTATGAGAGCCGGGAGGCGGCGGCCCAGGACTGGGGCAACCTCCAGGCAGCGCATTATTGTTGCAACGCTGCGAAAAGCAACCACACAATCGGCGAGATGAGAAGAGGGCCTCGCTGTTTCCCTGCGGCGTCGGACGGCGATTGGTGACGGTTGCCACAGAGGGTGGGGGAGGGACCCCCAGGGAGGCTGCTGGCCCCTAACCCGCCGTCCAGCGCCGATTTACCCCCGGGAAAAATTTTTGAATCGGGGAAACACAAATAGAGGACGCGCACGGGACACGCGCATGAATCGCGGACATGAATCACGGACAGGATCAGGAAGGGGGCGGAGGCCGTGGCGGAAACCAAGGAACAGAAATACGCGAACACGATGAAGCGGCTCGGGATCTACGATCCGGCCTTCGACGCGACGATCCATCAGCTTGCCATCCTGGAGCGGGAGCAAGCCAGGACGCGGAAGGCCTGGAAGAAGTCAGCCGAGGAGTCAGACGACCCGGCCATGCTGGACCGACTCTATGCCGTCATCCTCCAGCAGGACAAGATGATTCTCACGCTGCGGGAATCCCTCGGGCTCACGCCGAAGGCACTGAAGCGCTTCCGGGCGGAGTTCGGCACGCCGGCCGAAGACGAGCCGGACGAGAAACCGAAGAACGCGCTCGAGCTGCTCATGGAGAAACGGAGAGCGGGATGAGAGAGAAGAAAACGCCGTCCCGGAGCGAGAGAAAAGAGCGCGAGCGGAAGGACGAAGCCTGCCGGAGAGTCCTCACGGCGATTGCGGCGGTGAGGAACAAATGATCGGATCCCAGATGCCGCGGGTCCAGATCGAACCGAAGCGTGCCGGCACGGACGGCGATGACGCCGCCATGCTGATGGAAGCCTACGGCAACCGGCTGGACGCCTGGCAGAAGCTGGTCCTCGACTGCTGGCTCGGCAAGGATGAGGACGGACAATACAACGTCACCTCCGCAGGACTCGCGGTGCCCAGGCAGAACGGCAAGAACGTCTGCATCGAGGGCCTCGAGCTTTTTGGCCTCGTGATGAACGGGGAGCGGATCCTCCACACGGCACATCAGGTCCGCACAAGCAAGAAATCATTCCGCCGGCTGGTCGCGATGTTTACCGACAAGCACCATCCGGAGATCATGGAGATCGTGAAGACGATCCGATACACCAACGGCGAAGAAGCCATCGAACTGGTAAACGGTGGCACGATTGAGTTCCTCGCACGTTCCCGCCAGGCGGCCCGTGGATTTGACGGAATCAGCCGCCTGGTTTTTGATGAAGCCCAGGAGCTGACCGACGATCAGGTCGAGGCCATCATGGCAACGCTGGCCGCATCCGACACCGGCACGCGTCAGCTGATATACACCGGAACACCGCCTTATCCGAACTGCCCGGGAGAAGTCTTCCGGAGGCGCCGGAAAGCCTGCATGGACGATCCGGGCCCGCATGATGCCTGGCACGAGTGGAGCGTTGCAGCGCAGGGCATCGGGGAAATCAGAGTCGGGGACAAGTCGGTGTGGTACATGACAAATCCGGCGCTCGGGATCCGCCTCACGGAGGAATTCACGGAAAACGAGCTCGGCACCATGTCTGCAGACGGCTTCGCACGTGAGCGCCTGGGCTGGTGGTCGCCGGTTCTGAGCGACGAGCCGGACAAGGCCATCGACACGAAGGCCTGGAACGCCTGCAAATCCAGCCTGCCGAAGCCTGCAGAGGGAAAAACCGCATACGGAGTCAAATTCACGCCGGACGGCGCCACGGTGGCACTGTGCGGCGCAATCATTCCACCGGACGGACCGGCGCGAATCTCACTGATCGAGAAAAAGCAGACCGGCCAGGGAATCCAGTGGCTCGCGGACTGGCTCAACCAGAGAAACACAAAAGCGTCCTGCGTGGTCATCGACGGGCGGAACGGCGTGGACGTGCTGATCGAGAAGATCACCGGCAAGGAAGGCACCTGGAAGGCGAAAAACTCCGTCATCCGGCCGGGGGTCCGCGACGTGATTGCGTCCGTCAGCGTCCTGACCGACGCCCTGGCGGCCCAGACCGTCACATGGTACGACAAACAGATGGAACTCGAGGACAGCGCCGTGACATCGATCAAGAGAGCGATCGGAGGCGGCTGGGGATTCGGCGGAGAGAATCCGGCGCCGATCGAGGCGGCAGCCCTGGCACTCTGGGGCGCGAAAACATCGAAAAGAGATCCCAACAGAAAGATGAGGATTGGTTGATATGCTGAACAACCTGAAATTCGGCGCGGTCTCAGGCCTGCCGGCAGAGGAGCGGGAGCGGCTCGGGAAGCTGGCGGAGGTCTACAACTACCACCTGAGCAAGAACGAACTGAAAAACCGATACTACGAGGGGAGAATCCCTCTAAGCGAAGTCAATCTCGGCCTTGCGCTGCCGAAGGGCATGAAGGGCCTTGAGATTGACTGCGCGTGGGGCGCAAAGACGGTGGACGTGCTGGCGGCAAGGTCGATGTTCGACGGATTCGTCGGACTGAACGGCGGGGACCTGACGGAACTCGACCAGATCATGAGCGGGAACCGGTTTATCGCCGAGTACAAGAAGGCGGTCCGGGACGAACTCAAATACGGGTGCACGTTCGCGACGCTGGCGGCTGACCGGGAGATCAGGTGCAAGATCCGCCTGCACTCGCCGGAGACGGCGGCGGCGCTCTGGAACGGCGAGAAGGGACGCATCGACTGCGGCCTTGCCATCGTCGACACGGTGCCGGACGAGAGCCAGAGCGGCGTCTGGGTGCCGGCAATCGTGAACTACTACACCGAGCGGGCCATCTACGTGATGAAGCGCGTGGCGGGAGACCGGTGGATTGCAACGGCGTATCCGCACAAGATGGGCAGACCTCTGATGGAGGCGTTCGTCTGGGACGCGACCAGCAAAAAACCGTTCGGCCGGTCGAGACTAAAGTCTCCGATCCGGAGACTGATTCAGGGCTACGTCCGGACCATCGCAAACGCGACCATCGGCCTGGAATTCTCGACCAGCCCGCAGAAGTACCTGCTCGGCGTCACGGAAGACCAGTACGAGACCATCGTGAACGACAAGTTCAAGCAGTACGTCGGAAGCATCATTGCCGGCACGGTCAACCCGGAGACCAACGAGAAGCCGACCTTCGGCCAGCTGCAGCAGGGCACCATCTCTCCGCATGTGGAGATGATGCGGCTGCTTGCGACGCAGTTCTCGGCGGCCACGGGCCTCAGCGTCACGGACACCGGCATCGTTAACGACGCGAACCCTACGAGCTCCGACGCAATCCTGGCCCAGAGTCAGACGCTTGTCGCGATGGCAGAGGAACTCAACACCGGGAACGGGAACGCGCTGCGCACGGTGGCCCTGATGGCGCTTGCGATCGCAAACAACAAGAAGCTCGATGAGCTCACGGAAGAGCAGACCGGCATCGTGGCGCACTTCAAAAACCCGGCCATGCCGTCGGTGGCGGTCACGGCGGACGCCGCCATCAAGATCGGATCTGCGCGGCAGGGCTTTGCGCAGACGGACGTCTTTTTGGAGATGATCGGATTCGATCAAGCGGACATCCGCAGAATCAAGGCCCAGGAGAGCCGGAACCGGGGCATGAGCTTCCTCAACGACCTGATTGAGGTTCCGACAGCGGGACAGACGGGAGAAGGGAGCGGAACCGGGGAAGAACCGGAACCTGCGGGAGCGGGTGAGACCGCATGACCGTCAGCAACAAAGCATGGCAGCAGTACATCAAGACGCTCTCGGCCATCGATCAGACCGCGGCGAGGAAATTTGAAGCCTTTGTGAGCGGGCTGGACATCGCGAAGTACAGCAACCGAAAGAAGGCAATCGACTACGCCGTGCGGCTGGCGTCCGTTTACGGGGAGAGCGCGGCCGCAGCGGCCTGCGAGATGTACGACGCCATCGCGGCGGCGGCCGGAATGTACTATCCGCTTGCCGAACCGGCAGCGCTGCAGGAGAACATCTACGGCGAAGTCGCGAAGACCGTAAACGGCATGATCAAGCAGCAGGCGTCACCGGAATCGATGGGGCAGGCCATCGGGAGACTTGTCAAGCGCACAGCAGCGGACACGACGCTCAAGAACGCCATCCGAGACCGGGCGGAATTCGCCTGGATACCGAGCGGCGACAGCTGCGCCTTCTGCATCATGCTGGCCTCCAACGGATGGCAGCCGGCGACGAAGGCGGCCATGAACGGCGGGCACGCGGAGCACATCCACGCAAACTGCGACTGCGAGTACGCGATCCGGTTCACACCGGACACGGAATACGCCGGATATAACCCGAGGGAATACCGCGACATGTACGATGAGGCCGACGAAGACGGGAAGAGCTGGGAAGCAAGGGTAAACGTCATGCGGCGCCAGCAGTACGCCGAGAAGAAGGACGAAATCAACGCGCAGAAGCGGGAAGCCTACGCCGCCAGACAGGAGCGGCTCGGCGAAAATCAGGAAAAAGCATAAACATGCACCGATATACGGTGATTCAGGCTCGCGGGAAACCGGCGGGCCTTTGTCATACACATCTTAGGCCGGAATGCCGTAAAACTACCAAGGCGAGCGGACGCAACCCGCGTTATCAAAGCGGAGCCGAAAGGAGCACAGCATGAAGAGAGAAGACATCACCAAACTGTTTCCGGACGCGACCAAGGATCAGATCGACCAGATCCTGAACATCAACGGCGCGGACATCGCCAAAGCAAAAGGCGAGGCTGAAAAAGCAAAAGGAGATCTGGATACCTACCGGGCAGATCTCGAAACCGCGCAGAAGCGGATCAAGGAGCTCGAGAAAGCGGGAACCGACCTGCAGGCCGCAAAGGAACGGGCCACAGCGCTGGAAACCGAACTGAACGGACTGAAGGACGCGAACCGGATCCGGGACATTCGGGCAGCGGTCGCAAAGGAAACCGGCGTCCCGATGGAGCTGCTGACGGCAGACAGTGAGGATGCGTGCAAAGCACAGGCAAAAGGAATTCAGGACTATGCCAAGAGCGGGAACTATCCGGAAGTCAAAGACGGCGGAGAAACGCCGACACCGGCGGCGACGGGAACCGCGGGAGCCTGGCAGAACCTGATTTCACAGATCAATTCAAATTCGAATTAAAAACAGGAGGTAAACAACAATGGCAAACACCACTACGAGCAAAGTAAACGGCGAGGCGATCTTTCCGCCCGAGCTGGTAACGGAAATGTTCAATGCCGTCCGTGGCCACAGCGCACTGGCGCGGCTCTGCACGGCAAAGCCGATGCCCTTCGCAGGCACGAAGGAAATGGTCTTCACGATGGACGGTGAGGCCGAGATCGTCGGCGAGGGCGCTCAGAAGTCCCCGAACGACGCAGGCTTCAATCCGGTCACCATCGTACCGGTGAAGTTCATCTATCAGCACCGCGTGACGGACGAATTCAAGTACATGAGCGAAGAGGCGCAGCTTCCCTATCTGCAGGCCTTCGCCGACGGCTTCGCGAAGAAGATCGCACGCGGCCTCGACATCGCCGCCATGCACGGCATTAACCCGATCTCCGGCGCGGCTTCCACCGTGGTCGGAACCAACCACTTCGACGCGAAAGTCTCTCAGACGGCCACCTACACCGCCGGCACTTCCGTCGCGGACGATGTGCTGGACACCGCAATTCAGACCATCCTCGGCAACGAGAAAGAGGTCAACGGCGTCGCCATGAGCGCACTGTTCGGCCAGTACATGGCAGCGGTCAAGGTCAACGGCGTCGTGCAGTATCCCGAATTCCGCTTCGGTGGCAAGCCCGCAGCCTTCGCCGGTATGGGCGTGGACATCAATACCACCGTAAACAAGAAGCTCTCCGCAGCGACCAGCCGCGACCTCGCCATTGTCGGCGACTTCGCCAACGCCTTCCGCTGGGGCTACGCCAAGAACATCCCGCTTGAGATCATCGAATTCGGCGATCCGGACGGCCAGGGCGATCTGAAGCGTCAGAACCAGATCGAGCTGCGCAGCGAAGCGTATATCGGCTGGGGCATCCTCGACGCGGGCTCTTTCTGCCGCATCGTCGATACCGTCACCGCGGGCCAGACGTCCTGACGTCATGAAATACCGGAACAGCAAAACGGGCGCGGTCATTGACGCGGCCTGCGAGATTTCCGGGGGAAACTGGGAGCCGGTGCCTGAAGAGGGCACCGGCATTCAGCCGGAACCGGCCAGAAAGAGCCGGAAGAAATCAGCGGCAAAAGCGGCTGAGGAAGACAAGGCGGAAAACGCCGGGGAGTGATCAAGATGGCGAGCTATGCGACCGTAAACGACGTCCAGAACCGGACACTGCGGAAGCTGAGCAACGATGAGCTGAACCTCGCGAAGAAGCTGCTGCAGGACGCGGCGGTGATCATCGATCTGTACGCGCCGGGGGCACAGGCGGACGCGAAGAAAATCGTCTCCTGCCGGATGGTGCTGCGGGTCCTGGGCGACGGGGAAGACACAGGCGTCCCGGTGGGCGCCAACCAGGGCACACAGTCGGCGCTCGGCTACAGCCAGACATGGAGCTTCCCAACGACGGGATCCTCCGGGGAACTGTACCTCGCGAAAATGGAAAAGCAGATGCTCAAGAAGGGAAACACGATCGGAAGCCGGAGCCCGGTGGAAGATCTGGTGCCGGAAGGCTGCTTCGAGGAGATGGATTGATGCTGCGGGGAATCACGGTAACGCTCTGGGAGCGGACGGAAAACGGTGTGGACGCCTTCAACAAGCCGCGGTACGACGAAACGGCAGTACAGGTGAAAAACGTCCTGGTCACACCGGCAGGGGAAACCGGGTCGGAACTGCTGGACGCGACGGACCTGGTGAGCCGGGAGGCGGACTACACGCTTGCGATCCCGAAGGGGGACGCGCACCGGTGGGAAACCGGATGCCGGGTGGACTTCTTCGGCGATTCCTTCCGGATCATCGGAAAGCCGACGAAAGGAATCGAGGCACTGATCCCGCTGTCCTGGAACATGAAAGTGCGGGTGCAGCGGATTGAGTAACTACCGGATTGAGCTCAACTATGCCGGCGTCGGCGAGCTGCTGCACTCGCAGGAAATCGCCGACGCGGTGAAGGAAGTCGCGGATCAGGTGGCGGCGAGAGCCGGCGACGGATACGCGACGGACGTCTATCAGGCCGGAACCCGCGTGATCGCGTCGGTCTACACGGAGACGGAGGAAGCCATGAAAGACAATCTGGACAACAACACGCTGCTGAAGGCGGTGGGCGGATGATGCTTGAACCGATCCTTCTCAGGGCCCTGGAAGAGGCCACAGGCTGCCCGGCCTACATGGAGCAGCCGGAGGACAAGCCGGAGCGTTATTTCGTCCTGGAGCGGACCGGAGGCGGCGAGCGGGGCGCGGAACAGCGAAGCGCAACCGTGGCCGTGCAGAGCTACGGCCCGACGATGCTGGACGCGGCGGCACTCAACGAGCAGGTGCTGGACATCATGAGCGAGATCCAGTACAGGGAAAACACGATTATCAGCTGTGTGCTGAATTCTACGTACAATTTCACAGATACGCGGACAAAGCGTTACAGATACCAGGCGGTTTACGACCTGGTTTATTTTGCATAAGGGGGTAAACCAATATGGCAGGCGAAACCAACAATGAAGCCTATGTATCCACCGGTAAACCGAAAGTCGGCGGCGCGGTCTTTGTGGGCGCGACGTCGCTGACCCCTCCGACGGACGCCGTGACGGCGCTGCCGGCAGGCTTTGCGGGCATGGGCTATGTCTCCGAGGACGGCGTGACGCAGAGCCAGGAAGTCAACTCCGAAGAGGTCAAGGCATGGGGCGGGGATACCGTTCTGGTCACGGAGGATGACAAGTCCGAGACCTGGAAGCTGACCTTCATCGAGATGATGAACATCAACGTCCTGAAGGAGATCTACGGCGAGGACAATGTGACCGGGAGCCTCACGGCAGGCATCGCGATTGCCTCCGGAACGGAAGCGCATGAAGCGAGGTGCTGGGTCGTTGACATGATCCTCAAGGGCGGCGCCCTGAAGCGCACCGTCATCCCGAAGGGCGTCATCACCGAGATCGGGGACGTCGTGTACAACGACACGGATCCGGTCGGCTATCCGGTCACGATCAAGGCAACCAGCGACGCAAACGGCAAGTATCACTACGAGTACATCAAGGGCGGATCCTGATGACGAGCGGAGGAACAGATCATGACACATGTGGAACTGAGCTGCGGCTTTGAGGCGGACATCGACGAGCAGGTCATCGACGATATGGAGTTTTTGGATCTGGTCGCAGACTTTGACTCCGGGGACGAGAAAAAAATCTTCGCAATGCAGAAGATGAGCGTCATCCTGCTGGGGCAGGAGGGCAAAAAGCAGCTTTACGATGTGCTGCGAAACGAGAGCGGAAGGGTTCCGGTCGGAAGCTACGGAGAAGCAATGGCGGAGCTGATCGGACAGCTGGGCAGTAAAAAAAAATAGCCCTGCTGGCGTTCTTCCTGCAGGACAGAGACAGTCTGATCTGTGACTTCGCGGAGTATTATCATCTGCTGAACTGGGAAGCGCTGCCGGTGGCGACACAGGCAGCGCTTGCAGACGGCCTGCCGTCGGAATCCAGATCAAAGCGCAGACTGACGGGGCAGAAGTATCCGGACAATCTGCTGATGCTGGCGCTGATCCTGGACGTCGTGAAAATTATCGCCTGGCGACAGACGGAAGACGGGATACAGGGGAAGAATCCGCCGCCGTCGATGTACGAGGCGCTGACGGGGACGGAGCGGAAGGTACCGGAACGGAACTACATGGTATTTGAGAGCGGCGACGACTTCGAGGCCGCAAGAAACGAGATCCTCAGAAGAGGAGGGTTTATCTGATGAGCGAAATTGCAAAAGCGTATGTGCAGATTATCCCGACGACCAAGGACATGGGAAGCAACCTGGCCTCGGCTCTGGACGGGGAACTTGGCAGCGCCGGCGAGAAGGGCGGAAAAACCTGGTCCGCATCCTTTGGCGGCGCGGCAAAAGGCGCGGTGACGGCGGTAACGGCAGTGACGGCAGCGACAGCGGCGATGGGAGCGGCTGTAGTCAAGAGCGCGTCGGATACGGCGGCATACGGTGACAATATCGATAAAATGTCCCAGAAAATGGGCATGAGCGCGGCAGCCTATCAGGAATGGGACGCCGTGATGCAGCACTCGGGAACCAGCATGGAGACCATGAAGGCATCGATGAAGACGCTGGCCAACGCGGCCGAGAGCGGAAACGAGGCCTTCGCAACGCTGGGAATCACGGAACAGGAACTCGCGACGCTCAATCAGCAGGAACTGTTTGAGCGGACCATCGCGGGCCTTCAGAACATGGAAGACGGGACGCAGCGCACCTACGTGGCCGGACAGCTGCTCGGAAGAGGAGCGACGGAACTGGGCGCCCTGCTCAACACTTCGGCGGAAGACACCCAAGCCATGCGCGACCGGGTGCACGAGCTCGGCGGCGTCATGTCGGACGAAGCGGTCAAGGCGGCCGCAGCATATCAGGACAGCCTGCAGGACATGCAGACAGCAATGCAGGGACTGTCAAGAGGATTAACACAGGAATTCATGCCCGGAATCAAGACGGCGATGGACGGCCTCACGGAACTGTTCACCGGCAATACTGATTCCGGCATTGCGCTTATATCCCAGGGCGTCGACAGCCTGTTGGCAAACCTGACGGAACAGCTGCCGAGGTTCATGGAAATCGGTATGGGAATCATTGAGGCGCTGGGGACGGCAATCATCGAAAACCTGCCGAAACTGGCGGAGTCGGCGATCAAGATCATCACGGAGCTTGTCAAGAAGCTGATTGAAAACCTGCCGAAGGTCATCGACGCGGCCATGCAGATCATCGGGGCGATTGCGGACGGCCTGATACAGGCCCTGCCGGAACTGATTCCGGCGCTTGTGGAGGTGACGCTGACCATCGTGGAGAAGCTCACGGACCCGGACGTCCTGACGAAGATGATCGAAGCGGCATTCAAGATCATCGGGGCACTGGCAGAGGGACTCATCAAGGCGCTGCCGACGCTGATTGAGAAGGTGCCGCAGATTATCGGAAATCTGATCAAGTGCATCCTCGAGTTTCTGCCGCAGCTGCTGGAAAGCGGCGTGAAGCTGATCGCGGAACTCGCAAAAGGCATTCTGGAGGGAGCAGGGAACGTTATCCAGGCAATCGGCAATCTGATGCAGAAGGTCCGGGACGCGATCCACGAGAAGGTCGAGCAGGCAAAGCAGTGGGGCGCAGATCTGATCCAGAACTTTATCAGCGGCATCACGTCGAAGGTCTCGGGCCTCTGGAACACCATCAAGAGCATCGCAGGCGGCATCAAGAACATGCTCGGCTTCAGCGAGCCGAAGGAAGGCCCGCTGTCGAACTTCCACACCTACGCGCCTGACATGATGGAACTATTTGCAAAGGGCATCCGGGATAACGAGCATCTGATCACCGATCAGATCCGGAGCAGCTTCGATTTCGGGAGAACGGCATTCACGGGAACGGCTGCCGGAGCAGCGGCGGGCGCAACGACGAACACCTACAACATCACGGTCAACGGCATCGAAGAACTGGAAGAGCTGCTGGAGTGGTACCAGAGCCGGCAGGTGAGAGCGAGGATGGCGTAAGATGGCGATTACATCAATCAACATACCAGTCACCGGGAAAATGGGCTATGTCGACGCCTATTATCCGAACACCGTGTTCCCGGTAACTGCGGACGGTATTTACAGCGTGACACCGTACGGATGGAATTACGACTACAGCGGGACACACCATGAGGCAAAATACGAGAGATTCCTGTATTTCGAGTTCGACGATTTCCCGGACGCGCTGAAATACAATCGGATCTATGACTATCAGGTCACATTCGCGTATTTCCGGCACAACAGAACCGGATACAGCCCAAGTCAGAGCGCGGTCGGGAACCTTGCTTCGTTCGGGTCAGCGGATTTCGATCCGAGGACTCTGACATTCAACACAAAGCCGGCGAACAAAGGCTCAGGCGTTTACTGGTATCAAAACACCGGACGGGAAACAGAACACGCGGACGACGTGTGGGCGGACGGAATCAGCGGAATCTACGGGGAACCATCCACGACAAGCCCGGCAAGTTCTTCGCTTGCTGTCAGCGCACTGAAGCGGAAAACAATATATCTGAAAGACAGCGGGACAAAATCTTTCGACGCGGTGACAAGAGACAACCGCGGAACGGGCCACTGCTGGATTGACGTAAAGCCACGCCTGATGAATGGGGATCTGCCGTATGTGACAATCACATACGACGACGAAGAGGTGATCCCGGGCGAAATCATATTCATAAACAGGATGTCAGGCCAGATTGACCAGGGTATCCCGCACACGATCACATGGGACGTCCAGAAAGACTCGACGGTGGACTGGTCATGCATGGCAGAGACATGGGAACAGACATCGGCCACGATCTACTGGAGAGAACAGGGCGCTTCTACCTGGAACGAAATCCAGATCGCGGGAAACACCAAGGAATACACGTTCCCGGCCAGGACCTTCGCGAGCGACAAGACCTATGAGTATTACGCGATGGCGAATGACGTCTCGGGAGGTTCTTCCGAGACGCCGGTCTATACATTTACGACGCCGGGGTCACAGGTAACGCCGCAGAACAGCCCAACAACGGGATATGCAAACCCGAGAAACCCTGTCACGTTTGAATGGACCTACAGCACGGGAACCGGCACGGTGGAAGGCGGCGCGACAACGCTGCACTGGAGAGAGAGCGGAACGCAGACATGGAACGATGTCGCGGCAGCGGCCGGCGTATACTCCGTCACGATTCCAGCGAACACGTTCTCAACGCTGAAGGAATACGAGTGGTATCTGAGCGGCGAGGACACCTACGGGTATGCGTCCAGCACGGAAATCTATACATTCTCGACGAGTGCGGCGCAGATCACGGCAATCCCGACAGAGCCGATCAACTCCATCGAGGATAAAAACGAAATCATCCATTTTGTATGGAGATATGTTTCAAACGACGGCGCACCGTCAAGCCGGAGCATCCTGCAGTACAAGCTCTCGACGTCGACATCCTGGACACAGGTCGCGGACCTCGGAGCGGATGTGACGTCCTGCGATGTGCCGGCGGAAACCTTCGAGGCCGGCGCGATCGAATGGCGCGTGATTCCGTACAACATCGACGGCGTGGTCGGAACGGGAACCTCCGCGTCCTTCATCGCTTACGGCGCACCGGCGCGGCCAACGGTATTCACGGATGGCGTTCCGTTTCTGACCGTTATGTGGCAGGCGGAAGAGCAGGAGAGCTTCCAGATCATGGCCGATGGCGAGAGTTACGGCCCGTACTTCGGAACGGACAAACAGTTCATGCTGCCGAGCTACCTGGAGGACGGAGAACACACGGTCAAGGTCCGCACGATGGGCGTCTACGGACTTTGGAGCAAATGGGGCGAAACGAGCGTCACGATCCAGAACGAAGCGGGAGAAGATATCGCGCTTGAGGCAGTGAGCGGTCTTGACATCTCACTGAGCTGGGAAACGGAGGAACCAACATCAGACTTCCTGATCTACCGTGACGGAACGCTGATCGGAAGAACGAACGCTGTAGAATTCGCGGACAGGGCGGTTCTCGGAACATACAGTTATACGGTCATCAACAGACTGCAGAACGGAAATTACAGCATCAGCAACGATGCGGCTGCCACGGCCATGAGCGACCAGCCGAACATCGCGCTTTTGAGCGGCGGCAGCTGGGTCGCGATCAAGTATTCCAAGCAGGGACAGAAAGACCCGGAATACAGTGACAGTGCGGAAACAATATACAACCATCTGGCAGGGAACAGGTTCCCATCTGTGTTCCGGAGCGGGTTCCAGGAATCCAGCATGAGCTTTTCGGCACTGTTCCTCGCAAACCAGGAAGAAGCGAGGAAGGCGTTTACGGCCATGTTCGGACAGCCGGTGATTCTGAAGATGCGAGACGGCACCGTATTCATCGGCATCCTTGACAACTGGAAAAAGAGCCTCGGGAAGAATCACTGGACACTGTACGAGTTCAGCATTAGGCGCATTGAATGGGAGGATTACCGCGATGATACGCAGTGAGGAATTCCGATACAAGATGATGCGCCGCGGCGTCGAGTACGGGGAAATTTTCGCTTCCGCAGCGGGAACGATCCGGATGAGCGGAAGCGGGGAAATCAAGCAGTCCCTGCAGGCAAACTTCTTTCCGTACGCGGTCGACAGCAGGGGAAACCGAACGGAAATCAACTGGATCAGCGATGAGATCAAACCGTATCTTGTCATTGACGGGCAGGAGCATCCGCTGGGGGTGTTCCTGCCGGCAGCCGTGACGCCGACGACAAACAAAGGCCAGACGACGCTGAGCGTGGAAGCGTATGACCGGTGTTGGCTGGTCCGGGACAACAGAGTGGACGGAAGGGTGTATTTCGCCGCGGGAACAAAGTACATCACGGCGATTGAAACCCTGCTGGCGTCCTGCGGCGTGGCATCCATCAGTATCACGGACACGGACAGCACGTTCGCAACGGACCGGGACGACTGGGAGCCGGGGACGAGCTACCTGAGCATTGTCAACGCACTGCTGAAGGAGATCAGCTACAAAGAGCTTTGGTTCGACGCGGACGGAATCGCAATCATCGAGCCGGAGAGCATCCAGACCGCAAAGAACATCCGGCACCGTTTCACGGACAAAAAGCCGGACCCGCGAAACGAGAAGGAAGCCGACATGATCAACGCGCTGCCGGTGATGTCCACGACAACGGATATCTACCAGAAGCCGAACGTGATCATCTGTATCTGCTCCAGTCCGGACCGGTCAGGCGATATGAAGGCGACGGCGGAAAATCAGAACCCGATGTCGCCGCTGTCCATCCCGAGAAGAGGCAGAAGGATCACGGAGTTTGTGAAAGTGGACAATATCCCGTCTCAGGAAGCCCTGGAGGAATACGCACAGCATCGAATGATGGAGAACATGACAACGGGAGAAATCATCAGTATTCAGACGCCACTGCTGCCGGGCTTCGGCGTGAACGATGTCTGCTCCGTCAGCTTTGACGACGTGGCTGGCGTGTGCATCGAGCGGGAATGGGACATGCAGCTGACACCGGGCGGGAGTATGTCGCATAAGCTGGAAAGAGTGGTGGTCAACATTGGATGAATGGGACAGAAAGGAACAGACGCAGAACGGAGCGGAATTTTTCCTCGCGACCGTCGTGTCTTACAGCTCGACAGCGGGTGTGAAAATCAGACTCGACGGACAGGATGAGGCAATGTCGAAGCTGTACAAACGCCTTTACGGATTTTCGTATTCCGCAGGGCAGAGAGTCCTTGTGATCAAGCTGTCCGGGACGTATATCGTTCTGGGCAGAATTGTATAAGTAGCATAAGAGAGGGTGAGGAACAGATATGGTCTATAACAAGATTTATGCCCAGATCGGCGAAGAGCGGCACATTACGCTCGAACCGATCAACTATCAGTACGATGTCAAGCAGATCCTCGTTCTGACGGGCGAGACCGTGCCGGACTACTACGAGGCGGACGTCTGCAACGTCGGGGACACGGCGACGCTCACGATGGTCGGCACCGCGGCAGACGGCGTGGAGATTCCGGACAAGTTCCTGTTGGACGGGCGGAACGTGCTGGTATACATCGTGATTCCGGGGAGCGGCGGCGACGTCCAGACGCGCTACGACATCACGATTCCGGTGGATGAGCGGGCAGAGCGGGAAGACATCGACCCGTCAGAAGCGGAACAGCAGCAGATTGACAGCCTGATCAACGCGCTGAATTCCGGCGTCGGGAGAGCGGAGGCGGCAGCGACGGCAGCGGAGGAATCCGCGACGGACGCCGAGGGATCCGCCGGCGAGGCGGAAGACCAGGCGGAAAACGCGGAGGCCTGGGCGGTCGGCCAGCGTGCCGGCGAGGACGTTCCGGACACGGATCCGACCTATCACAACAACTCGAAATACTACGCCGGCATGGCCGAAGCGGCAGCCGAGGAAGCCGGGCAGCACGAGGCCAGCTGGGAGACCTGGGTGCAGCGTGCGGAGAGCGCTGCAGATGACGCAGAAGGATCCGCAAGGGCCGCAGCAGGGTCGAAGGCAGACGCCGAAACGGCAGCCCAGACCGCGACCCAGAAGGCAGACGCAGCAGACGCGAGCGCGACGGCCGCAGCCGGATCCGCATCGGAAGCCAGGCAGACGGTCGACGGAGGCGTCGGAGCGATCAACACGGCCAGAGACGGTGCGCTCACCGCGATCGGCCAGGCCAGGACAAACGCGGTCGGCGGTGTGAACCAGGCGGGCGCGGCTCAGGTCACGGCGGTCAATCAGGCAGGGGCCACGCAGGTGCAGGCAGTGGAGGATAAAGGCGACGAAGTGCTCGACTCCATCCCGCAGGATTACTCCGATCTGGTGGACGACGTCGCTGATTTAACTCGCCAAATAAGTGATTTGGAGACCCGGCTGAAGTCCGGCGATGAAGAGGATGCTGATCTGCATCTTGGATTCTATCTTGACGAAAACGGCGACCTGTGTCAGGTCGATGAGGAGGTAAACAATGGGTAAAGTAGCAACCGAAGCCACGCTCAGAGAGGGCGTTGACCTTCTGCATGTCCTTGTCAGGGGACAGGTTTTTGATAACTGGGGACAGATTCAGGAACTTGTGCAGCGCGGTCTGGCTCAGGATTATTTCAAGATCGGAGATCAGATTGAGGTCAAATGGACAAAAGGCACGACAGAACACACGCTGCCGTTTGACGTGGTGAGTTTTGAGGATGTCATCAAAGAAGGCGAAACCGAACCGTCTCCCGGCATGTGGCTTCAGAGCCATTACGCGGTGGACGGCGTACAGTTCGCCGCCAGCCGCGCAGCCTATTACTGTGAGACGGCGCTCCCAGCCGGGACGTACATCATGGAAATCGGGACGAGCTGGGGAACGCATTGCGTGGCAGGCAAGCTCTATTCCTTCACTACTACGCAGGAAATCCCCGCTGGCGGACAGATTGTCATCGGAAAAAACAACGACTTTTACACATGGGCCGCACCTGATCAGGCTCCGGCAAACTGGCGTGTCTTTACTTTTGCCACGGCAGGAGCGAACACTGCGCTGGAAAGCAACCTGACACTGACCGAAGTTGAAAGCGGAACGCCTCTGTTCACGCTCAATTCAAACAATAAGTACAATGCCAACGGAGAAGCAAATTTGCAGTCCTGTGGTTATGGTTACAACCGTTGGAGCATGAGCGCCATGCGGAAATATCTCAACAGCGCGGAAGCGAAGGACGCATGGTGGTCACCCAGCGACAACGCCGACAGGCCTCCGCAGCAGCTCTCCACTCTGGACGGATTCATGGCAGGCTTTGACGCAGATTTCCTCAAAGCTCTTGGGAAGATCAAGGTCACAACGGCGCTGAATACTGTCAGCGACAACCTGATAGGAGCCAGCGAAGATACATACGACACATTCTTTCTTGCTTCTCTGGAACAGGAATACATTGCTCCACAAGCGGCTGGTGTTGAAGGAGCTTACTGGCCTTACTGGAAAGAGCGGCTCGACCTTAGCTCGCCGCAGGCTCAAGGCTCTGGCGGCACGAATGCAAACCATATCAGGTATGCATACGATGCAAGGACATCAGCCCAGTACTGCCGGTTGCGTTCAGCGCTTCGCGGCGTCGCGTTTAGTGCGTGGTATGTGAGCACGTCAGGGCACGCCTACGGCTACAGCGCGACGACCGCGCTTCGCGGGTGTCCGGCTTGCGTCATCTGCTAATCTTTCATTGGCGTCGCCACGCGACGCCCTGAAGAAAGGATGATCGATGTCTGTACCTGTAAACGAAAGAAGTCACGGGAAATTAGAGGCGTGCGTGAAAGCCAAAGAGCTGTCAGCGTACACGATCAAAATCACCGCGAATCCAAAAGTATTCAAACCTGAATATCAACGTGCGCTCACGGATCGAATTGTTGAAACTGCCTTAGAAGTGCATATGCTGAGTTGGAGCGCAAACAATGTTTTAGTGAATAGCGTCGAGGACATGCAGAGGCGGCTTGATTATCAAGATCGGGCTGCCGATGCCTGCAACAACCTTCTGAGCCTGATCGAAGTGGCGAAACCTGTTTTTCATCTGGCAACGAAGCGCGTTACATACTGGGGCGGTCTTGCAATCGAAACACGAAAGCTTCTGCGGGCGTGGAGAGAAGCAGACCGGAAACGGTACTCGGCGAAATTCAAATAAAGGGGTGTAGGCTGTAAGCCCAGAACTGCCGGTTGCGTTCAGCGAATCGCGGCAACGCGAATAATACGTGGAATGTGAACACGTCAGGGAACGCCAACAACAACAACGCGACGAACGCGAATCGCGGGTGTCAGGATTGCATCATCACGAAGCCAGACAATCTGTGCCATAGGCGTGGAAGGCGGAAAGACATGACGCAAGGAGCCGAATCCCCAGCCTTCGGGCTAAACAATATTTCCTTGATGTGCATGACTCGCGAAAGGAGCCAGCAAGCGCTATACACATGGAAACCAATTCCCTTGAAAACGTAATCAGCTTTGAAGCCCTGTATGATTCCATGCACAAATGCAAGAAAGGCGTACTCTGGAAAGACAGTGTTGCGTCCTTCTACATGAACGGCATTGAGCGGACAATGAAGCTCAGTGACGAATTGCACAGCGGAACGTACAAGGCAAGAAAGCCGGTGAGGTTCACGATAACTTCACCAAAACCAAGAGATATCGCAAGTATTACTTTCAGAGATCGCGTGTATCAAAGGAGCTTAAATGACAATGCGGTATATCCAACCATGAGTAAAAGCTTTATATACGATAACTTTGCCTGTCAGAAGGGCAAAGGAACGGACGCGGCACGAAACCGACTGAAAGAGTTCTTGCATCGATACTACAGAAAGCATGGACATGATGGCTATGTAGCGCAGTTCGACATACATGGTTATTACCCCAACATGAGCCATGCGGTTACCGAGGATCTGTTTCAGGAGAAACTTCCAGCAGAAGTTTTCAGCATGGTAAAGACGATTCTCAATGAACAATATGAGGGCGACACCGGATATAATCCGGGCAGTCAGCTCATCCAAATTGCAGGCATTTCGGTGCTGGACAGATTTGACCACTTTGTGAAAGAGCAGCTTCACGCAAAGCTTTATATCCGGTATATGGATGATTTCCTGATTATCAGCGATGATAAGGAGTATCTGGAAACGTGCAAGGAGCTGATGGAAGCTCAGCTTGCATCCATCGGATTTGAACTGAACCAAAAGAAAACGAGAATATACCCACTCAAGGACGGCATTGACTTTCTCGGTTTCAAGTTCTCCCTGACGAACACGGGCAAGGTTCTTATGATGATCAGACCGGAAAATGTGAAGCGGGAACGAAAGAAGCTGCGGAGGCTGGTAACAAAGTCAAAGCGAGGCGAAATACCTCTTGAGAAGGTAGATGAATCCTATGCTACATGGCGTAACCATGCAAGCAAAGGAAACTCGCATAATCTGCTTCAGCGCATGGACGCCTATTACAACAGTTTATGGGGTGAAGATTATGCAGATAATTATCAACAAAGGCATGAGTCCAAAAGACCGCGCAAAGCTGGATAATGCACAGGCGTCAGCTCAGAGAAACGCAGACCTGATCGAGTATCTGGCGATGATGACTGATGTAGAAATCCCGACGGATGAGGAGGAAGCTGAAGATGAGTAAGAAATTCAAGACGGTAAAAGCGGCCTATGACCGTGGGAGCTGGAATAAGGAAATGGTAGCCAACGCAGTTATTAAGGGCTGGATCACTGAGGAAGAGTATCAGCTGATCACCGGAGATCCGTTTCCCGGCTGAGTTTGACAACTGGCTGGTCTGGTGGCGTAAACGTCACTGGTGATTGTCACTTAAGGGCCTAATTAGAACACATTAATACACACTAAAGGAGCGGTAAAAAGATGGACGAATCAGTCATCGAAATCGTAAAAGCGTATATCTTGGAGCATCTGGACAAGAGCGATCCTGTCCCAGAGTTTGAGGTTTATACCGTATGGAAATGCAAGACACTTCAGAACTGGAAGTATCTGCTTGCCAGCACTCTGAACGACGGCATGTATTACGAGATGACCTACAACGGGGACAAAAGTGAGTGGTATCTGGACGCTTACAAAAAGTTTGAGAACAGAGCGATCCCGTACCTGCCGTACTAAAAAAAAGAAAAGGGCTACCGATCAGTAGCCCTTCCCATCCAGCCAAGCCTCTAATGCTTTCTGGATGACCCAAGACTTTGCACGTTCGTCTTCTTCGCAAAACTTTTCCAGACGTTCCATCAAGTCCTTGGTAATGGTGATGTTAAGGCGTTCGCATGGGACTGTGCGTGGTGTACCGTAGCGAGGCAGACCACCTGATCCTTTGCGTTGCATGGACAACACCTCCATGTGCAATCATACACGGGCAGAGCATCAATGTCAACTGTCCGACTTAAGTGACATGGTATTTTTAACCGCGAAAAGTGGCCTTTTATCTGTATTAATGCGTATAATATGTATTAATAATGCATATTTATACGGCCTAAATAGGTTACCAGAGAACCCAATTATTGACCGGGAACACCGAGCATGATAAAATGAAAGAAGGGGCGAGACTTAATAGCCTCGCTCCTCCAACCACGGGATGATGGCCTTACTTAATGCCCACGCTTTGGAACGTTCTTCATCTGTGCAATACTTGTCGAGCCTTGCATAGACATCTGGTGGCAGTGTGCAGCTGAACTTGACGAACTTCTCAGCTTTCTGCTTTTCCGATCCAAAACGAGGACGGCCTCGCTGAGTTTCTTTCTCAGTCATAGGGCATCACCTCACGGAACATTTTATCATGACTGTCAAGGAGGCAACACCATGCTGAAACCGGAAGATTGCAACAGAGACATCAAAACCTACGGTGACGTTATCAGGCACATGACCAACGATGAACTTGCCATTTTTCTTGAGCAGATGGGCGGAGACATCGAGATGGGCATTATGGCGATTATGAGAGCGAAGATGTACCCGCACCGATCTGGCAGAGATCCAGTTGTTGAAACAAAAGACTGGAAGCACATGCATAGTTTCATGGAACATAGAATTTCAGCTGAAAAGGAAAATTATGCAGATGTATGGGGTGTGGAAAACTGGCAAGACTTGATGCAATGGGAGTGGCCCGGGAAAAAGAATTTCGGCATGAATATTGTGTACTAATACGTTAGTCACTTAAATGGGTTTTCTGGCATGGGCTGAAAAGGCCAGTAAATACTGGGGTTTTCGGGCCTTGAATTTTAACAGGCCTACTTAAATTACAAACAGAAGAAGGTGATGCTCTGTGACAGGTGATCTCTTTTCCGGTGGCACTATCGGTCAGACAATGCGATCAACCTGTATGTAGCACCAGTTCGGAAGTTCCGAACAGCTTTCGTAAAACATTTCGTAATCTTTCGTAAAATCAGACTGCCGTAGCTCAGTAGGCGAGAGCAGTTTCTCAGGTCGGTGGTTCAAGTCCATCCGGCAGTCTGACTTTTCAAGAACCTTTCAAAACCTTACAGGAGGGATGCCGATATGCTTATGGTTAAGATCATGATTTACCTTGCCGTGGTCGCAGCGGCTCTCATTGTTGTGTGCACTCTTGCCGGAGGTGGACATGACGGACATTAACCGGAAAGCTCTGTACATCGCCCAGGAATGCCTTAAGGCGGGAATGACGGTGGCAGGCGCTGCCGGCGTCCTGGCCAACGTGGCGGCGGAGAGCGCCTTCAACCCGAGGAACCTTCAGGACACCTATGAGCGGGCGATCGGATACAATGACGACAGCTACACAGACGCGGTGGACAATGGCACATACCAGGGATTCACGCGGGACGCTGCCGGATACGGCCTTGCACAGTGGACCGCCGGAGACCGCAAAGCAAAGATGCTGACTTACTTCAAGCAGCGCGGGAAAAGTATCGGTGACTTTGAATTGCAGGTCGAGTATCTGATACACGACATCCGGACGTTTTACAACAGTAAACCGTGGAAGACGTGCATCAGCAGCCAAAATCCTTATGATTGCGGATATGCGGTATGCAAATTCTATGAGATTTGCGACAATCTGGAAGAATCGTCAGTGTACCGAGGAAATCAGGCGCAGACGAAATGGCTCGGATTTATCCAGGCATCTCTCGACAGCGGCCTGACCGTGGAACCGCCGAAGGAACCGGTACCGGCCAAGGTCGACGAAGAGGGAATCCCGATCCCGCAGACATGGCCGCCGAGGACGATCGATGCACACTGTTCCGGCTGGCCGGAGGTATGGCTTCTACAGGCGATGCTCAAGTGTATGAGCTATAACGTTCTGACGGATGGAATCTGGGAAAGCGCTCTGACAGACAAGGTCATCTTGTTCCAGCAGGCAAACGGACTCAGCGCAGATGGAGTCGTGGGGCCGATGACGTGGCAGCGGCTCGGTCTGGACAAAAAAATATTTGAATAACAGGGAGGACAGACAATGAAACCAGAAAGAGAGCAGACTGAAAAGAAGAATGCCGAGCGGTATCTGGTAGTCACAAAGAACGCGATGCCGATGACCATTTGGGCGGAGAGCTTCGCGGATGTGCTGGATGAGCTGCAGGAGGATGATATCGTCGTCAGGGACGGTGACATCATCTCCATCACAAAGCTCGACCTTTGGGAGGATGAAGAATGAACGCACCGGACAAAGCGACAGAGATCAAAGCAGCGGTGGCGGCGATCATTGCGTTTCTGTCGGCCCTGTGGGGCTGGCTCGGCTGGCTGGTGATCATCTGGATCGCGTGCATCATCCTGGATTACATCTCCGGGAGCATGGCAGCCAAACGGGAAAAGAACTGGTCCAGCGATATCGCCAGGGAGGGACTCTGGCACAAGGCCGGGGAGATCATCGCGGTACTGGCCGCAGCATTGTGCGACATCGCGCTGAAGGTTATCATGGAGAGCACAGGCATACAACTGCCATTTGAGTTCACGGCGTTTATCACTCCGGTGGTCCTGATGTGGTACATCCTGACAGAGATCGGCAGCATCATAGAAAACTGCGGCAGGATGGGAGCACCGGTACCGAGCTGGTTTAAGAGCAAGGTTGACGGCGCAAAAGAGGCCATCGACCATGATCAGAGCGGGGATAAAGAGACAGTCACGATGATCGAAGGCCAGACCGGCAAACACGAAAAACAGGAAGAATAAAAACAGCCCGGAGGGAGAAATCCTTCCGGGCGATTTTGTTAGTAAATCCGTTAGTAATTTTGCGTGGAAAATGCCGAACAAGACAGGGAACAGAGGAACAAAAAAGAGTAACAGAGAACACAGAAAAGCCAAGCAAAATAAGGGGAAGTCGCCGATTCGCAAGGAATCAGCGACTTCTTTGAATGGTGCTCCAGCGGGGACTCGAACCCCGAAAACAAAACGCAAACTATCAGTAAATACGGGCGCTCTCAAAGTCTGTTAGTAAAAATATAGTAATCAGAATCCGGGCGGCTTCGGCGGGCCGAAGAAGATCAGATCCCGGAAATACCCGTCGACCATCTGAGCGGCGTCCCGGTCGCCTTCCGGGATTGCGTCCGTGTATGTTTTCGTCCGGATATGATCGGAAGCCCAGCCGCCGCGCTTGTTCGCGTAGACGGAAGGCACGCCGACAAGCTCCATGATGGAGGCGTTCGTATGCCGCAGACCGTGCAGGTATCCATGCTCAATGCCGGCCTGACTGCACGCCGCCGTGATGCCCTTCCAGATCCCAGACGTGGACATCCGGAAAACTCGCTCTCCCTCGCGGGGGAGCGCTTTTATTTTGTCCAGAATGTAGCGGTCACAGGGGATCACGCGCTCGCTGGTATCGTTTTTTGTCCCCTTCTCGACGAGCTTGTGTTCACGGTCATAGACGCGAGCCTTCTCGATACGGATAGAGTCAGAGCGGATGTCAATCCAGCGCAGGCCGAATATCTCAGACCGCCGCAGCGACAGCCACGCGGCCAGGAGACCGGCACACTCCACCTCGCCGCCGATCTCGGCGAGAGCGAGGATCAGGCGCCGGAGATCACCGGAACTGTACACGGGCGGCTTTTTCTGCGGCTTCTTCGACGGAAGCACGAGACCGTCGATTTCGACGCCGGTCGCGGACTGAATCAGGCTCCAGGCGTCCCAGATCGTTTTTCCGGAGTACCGTTCCTTCTCCGCGTCAATCGCGGCCTGAACCCGGGAGCGGGTCAGGTCCTTGACATGCAGCTGCATGAGACCCTGCAGATTGTTCCGGGCCTTCCGTTCGTATCCGTCGATTGTGGAGGCGGAGGAGACATCCTCACGGGCCTTGATGTAATCAGCGACAAGATCCTTCACGAGCCGGTTGTCCGGCTTTTTTGCCTCCAGCAGTCCGGCCTTGGCCGCCCTGGCCTTCGCGTAGTATTCGGCCTCGGTGCTGCCGGAGATCGGAACGCGCTCACCTTTGACCATCAACTGGGCAAACCAGGTGCCGGACTTGAGTCGACGGGGAGCGGGCACGCTGATCTCGGTCTTATCCTTCAGCTGCTTTTTCCCGCACCAATTACAGAACATGGAATTCTCCGGGATGTCTCTCCGGCAGAATTTACATCTCATAAGATCCTCCTGCCTCGGCTTCGGCCGGGGCTTTTTTGTTTAGTGATTTATCACTAAGCCTGGGTATCTGAGTCAGTGTGCTCGACCTCGGCCATGTATCCGGCGGTGATGATGCCGGCAGGCAGGGCGACAATGGCAATGCCGAGGAAAGACGAAATCATCGTGAAGAAGCGTCCAACGGCGGTGACGGGATAGATGTCGCCGTATCCCATCGTGGTCAGGGAGACGCAGGCCCAGTAAACGGCGTCGTAAAAATTCTCGAAGCTCTCCGGCTCGACATTGAGGATCACAAGGGCGCAAATCAGGATATACGCCAGGGCGAGGGTGCCGACCGTGAGAAGCGCCTCGCGGGAACGCCGGAAGACGCGGAGGATGATCTGCAGGCTGCGGGAATAGCGGGCGGCCTTCAACACACGCAGCACACGCAGCGCACGGAACATCCGGGCCATGCGCAGCACTTTAAAGCAGCTGTTCATGACCGTGAAGGACGGCAGAACCGAGAGAAGGTCGATCACGGCCATGAAGGAAAATGGGTAACGGACGAAGGACAAGACGGAACGGCTACCGTATTTGTAGTCAGCCGTCATCCAGCGTGCGAGGTAGTCCAGGACGAAGACGCAGGCACAGGTTTTATCCAGGGCAGAGAGGAACGGCGTCTCATCCTTGAAAGCGAGCGGAACCAGGGAGACCACGATCAGGACAATCATGAAAGCGTCGTATCCGGAACTCACGCGGTCATCACTGCCGGATGCGGTCACAATCTCATACAGGCGTTTTCTCATGGCGGCCCCCAATTATGACGCGGAGATGACGTGAGCATCTTTCTTGTCGAAACGGCGGAGAATCGACTTGATGCCGAGCCGGGTATCTTCATCTGCATTCCGATAGCAGGAAATAATCCATTGCTCTTCAAGGTCATACTCGGGCCGACTGTTCGATCGGCCAAGAAGATAATCGATTTCAACATTGAAGTAGTCGGCAAGAGAATTCAGGTCATCAAGTTTTCGGGGCGTTCTGGCGCCGGACTCGTAGTTGCCGACGGTGCCCTTGGAAACACCGAGACGCCGGGAAAGCTCTTCCTGGGTAAGGCCGGATTCTTCACGGAGCTGCTTAAAGCGATCTGCAAAAGTAGCCATGACATTCACCTCACGTTTAGTGGTTACAATATATTACAAAACGTGGGCAAAGTCAACCACGTTTTGTAATTACGTCGACGTTCTTTTGACGTTCTCACAAAATGTGGTTGACACAGTAAACGAAACGTGGTATTTTCTTCTCACGAAACGAAAGAACGGAGGTGAAAACATGGTCAGGACCGTAGCAGAACGAATCAAGTCCGCGCGAGCGGAAAAGGGATGCAGTGTGGGAGAACTGGCGAAAGCCTGCCACGTTACCGACTCTGCTATCCAGATGTACGAATGCGGACAGCGGATCCCGAGGGACAGCATTAAGATTGCGATGGCAGATTATTTCGGAATGACCGTGCAGGATCTCTTTTTTTAAGGCGGATTCTCACAAAATGAAAGAATGAAGACGGAAATGGAGCGCATAGACGACCCTTGTTACATCCAAGGGTACACCGCGGCGATTCAGGACACCATAGAGGTTATCGAGTACATCCAGACGGATCTGAAACGCCACGGGCGAAAGCAGAACGCGAAAACCTATTGCGCGATTCTGAAATGTATGCTCAAAGGGCGGGTTCTGCTGAGAGAATCCTCCACGGCATTTGTACGATGCAACGACCGTACCGATGACGGCTTTGAGATCTGGGACAGCCGGTACAACAACATGAGCTACGAAAAAGCCGCGGCTGTGATCGCAGCCTTATGCGGCGAAAAGACAACGTAAGGAAGGAGGCTGAGTAGTTGGCGAAAGATGCGCGGCTGGTCAGGGATCCGCACCAGAAAGAAATTGTCAGGCTATTCTCTGCCTTTGACGGCAGCAAGAACCGGAGAAGAATCTTTGATGATTTCCTGGCCATGACAGCCTGCATGCTCTCCAATATCGGTGACGCCAGACACTACGCCGAGCGGGAAAAGCTCTATATGCAGTATGCCAGCCAGTACAAGGAAAAGGAACTGGACATCTTCGCCAGGATGATTGCAGAGATCGTGAGCGGACTGGAAGACAACCCGGAACAGGATTTCCTGGGCGAGATGTACATGGCTCTTGATTTCGGGAGCGACAGTGCAGGACAGTTCTTCACACCGTATTCCGTAAGCCGAGCAACGGCAGCACTCGCCTTCGACGCGGAGACGCTGAAAGCTGAGATCGCCGAGAAAGGCTTTGCCAGTGTAACAGATCCGGCCTGCGGGGCAGGGGCGCTGCTGACGGCATTCTGCAATGAGTGCATAGAGAAGGGAATCAACCCGCAGACTCAGTGTCTTGTAATCGCTCAGGACATCGACTTCACGGTCGGGTGCATGTGTTACATCATGATGTCCTTCCGAGGCCTTGCCGGATATGTCGTGATCGGAGACACCCTGTGCAATCCAAACACAACCACGGACCGAAGAGGCCTGATTCCAGTGGACGACTGCGGCCGGATCTGGTACACGCCGATGCTCATGGCAAGCGACCTGTGGGCAGGCCGCAGAATGGCAGCAATGATGGAGGTGGGACTGAGTAATGGAAGAAAACGATCTGCGCGGAATGCTGTTGAACCGACTGGTATTCGCGCTGATGGAAGCAGGTGTCACAGACCTGAACAGCATGAAGGCGAAGCTGACCGTGATCCTCGCAGATTACAAGATTGAACCGAAAGAGGAAGCGCTGATCGTCTGGACGGAAGGGAAAAACGAATACTACATGAAGCGGTTCCTTCTGGCCAAGGCCGTTGCCGGCTGCACAAAGAAAACGATCAAGTGTTACCAGGACTATCTGAGCCGGTTCTTTTCCTCGCTGGCGAAAGACGCCGATACAATTACAGCCGTCGAGATTCAGGGGTATCTTGCACAGGCCCTGTCCAGGAGCAGCGCAGCGAACGCGGACAACATCCGGAGGGTGCTGAGTTCCTTCTATGGATGGTGCCAGCGGGAAGAGCTGATCCTGAAGAACCCGATGAACAAAGTCGAGAACATCAAGGTACGAAAGAAAAAGAAGCACGCTCTGACCGATCTTGAATGCGAGCAGCTGCGGGATGCCTGCAGAAACACCAGGGACAAAGCGATCGTGGATGTGCTGCTGTCAACAGCCTGCCGGGTTTCCGAGCTGGTAAGTATCAAGATTTCCGACATCGAAGGGAACAAGATTGAAATTCTCGGCAAGGGCGCGAAATACCGGAGCGTGTACCTGAACGCGAAAGCACAGATTTCCATCAAGAACTACCTGGACGAGCGGAAGGACACGAACCCGTATCTGTTCCCGATGATGAATCCGGAATGCAGATCAACGAAGAATTTCCACGCGCTTCGCAAAATGACGGAATGGTACCGAAACCCGGATTATGTGGAGCCTCTTGAGAGCATGGATCAGGGGACGGTTGAGGCCATTGTCAGGAAACTCGGACAAAAGGCCGGAATTGAGAACGTCCACCCTCACCGGCTCCGGAGAACCTGCGCGACGGCTGCGCTGAAACGTGGAATGCCGATCGAACAGGTCAGCAAAATGCTGGGGCATGAAAACATCTCAACCACGCAGATCTATCTGGACCTGGACGAAGAGACTCTGGCCCAAGCACATGGAAAGTATGTGACATGAAAGGAGGGACGACGATGAGCAAAGAAACGATTGAAACGATTTTCATTCAAATTGCATTCCGGGCGATGGACACAGGAAAAGACCTGAAGCTGGAGAAGGGACAGGACACGTCAACAAGCAAGACCCTAAACGGGGTACTGACAGCCAGCAATACAAATTATGACAGTCTGGTACTGACCGTGTCCCAGCCGATGCAGGAACCACTGGACAAAGAGGAGGAAGAGGAGGAAGAGGAGGAAGACGATGCCACCGAAGAGTCATGAAAAAGACATCGAGCAGGTAATGCGGGACGCCAGGTGGAACATGCGAGACCTGCAGATCATCGCCGAGACGACGCGGCAGAATGGAATGGTCTGGATCCCGGATGTGTTGGAAGAGACAGCGAACAACATCGAGTAT
>Ga0256404_1003818_pt1 | contig 29776 bp, 23 predicted proteins | sample RumenRJG_01DNA_FD_185990 | JGI IMG/M metagenome (GOLD analysis project Ga0256404, IMG submission 185990) | Bovine rumen microbial communities from Lethbridge, Alberta, Canada - RJG_01 | ecosystem: Host-associated > Mammals > Digestive system > Stomach > Rumen | place: Canada: Alberta | collected...
TACACACAAAGATCAGGTGGCAATAAAGGCAATTTCTAACTTTGCCGAATACGGCTTTAGCAGTGCCAATGAAATGGTTGTGACAGCTCTGTATGAACTTGCAGAGCGTCATAACAACCATTCCTCAAACGAACTGCCACTTGATGAACTAGCAGACAAAATCGTAGCTAGACTTGGCGGTAACATCGCCATTGTTTCGGGAACTACAGAGGCTAATCCTTCTTCTTGTGTTTCCTCCGGTCCCGAAACATGGGATACCCCAGAACCAACTACAGATGAAAATATCAGTGATGTAATGGCTGATATACTATCGTTTTAATAAAGGAGCAAAAACATGAATTTAAGAAACAAGAGTCCTACACACACTTATATTTAGGACGTCTAATAAAACGTTCATTCCACTTCCTCAAAAGGGAATATTCATCATGGGATTTAATGGATCTGATGCATTGTGATACGTTGTAACACTGCCAATGCCTATGATAGTATTTCTGACCTGGATGTTTATGATACAGGATAATAGGATATTCTGAATAAGCAGGATTCCTCTTTTGAATGATCCATGAATCCTTTGTATTTTTACTTTGAATCTCAATGAAGTTATCCTCTACAGGATACCTAAGTACCTTGAAATAACCTTTATCAATGAGATGTAACTCTTTATAGGTAAACATTAAAGCCCCCTTCTTATTGATACTGATATATTGATTGATAGGATGGATATGATACAGACATATAGATATATTCTTTCTACAGATTCTATAATGAATAAGAGATAAAGTACTTCTCGACCAGAATTAAGATCATTTCTACAACTCCAACTCCATCTTCCTCTCTTAAAAAATTCATAACATTTGTTGCTACTGTGTTTCTTACTTTGTTTAATAATTTCATTTTTTTCTTCAAGGATTTTTAAAAAGTTTTTATTTTATCCTTGATTCTCCTTTCTTTTTTTATTAATTTTTTATATGTGAAATGTAAATATAGCAGGAGCAATAACAACTGCCATTACAATTCCAAACATTATCATCATAGGGCCTAAAAGTTTTGTACTGGCTTCTTCACCTAATTTTTTAGCCAAATTTTTTCTTGTTTCGAATGCTTTATAGGTCTCTTCCTCTAAAGATTTTGCCAAACTTGTCGACCCTTTTTGCATATTTTGTATTAAAAGCCTTGAAAATTTTCGATATTCTGGAATTTTTGTCCTCTCAGCAAATTTCTGAATAGCAATTCTATCCGATACACCGTCTTTTATCTCATTACTAGTTATAATTAATTGCTTATAACCTTCTCTTTCTTTAGCTTCTTGCCTTTGTTCTTGATAGTTTTCTGCAATTCTATGTATGCTTTGCGAAATTGACATACCTGCACCTAACAGAATCACGAACTTTCCAACTATATTTGGATAATCAATTTTTAAGCTCTTTTCCCTATCTTTTTTAGAATTTTTCATGTCTTCTAGCTCTTTGAATTTTAAAAGAACAGATATTACAATCATAAAAATACTACTTTTAAAAAAATAGAAATTCGACTTATTCTTCCATTTTATTGCCACTCCATCTATTTTTTTTGGCAAATTAAAATAATTGGATTTAGTATTTTTTTGTTCATTATCAATTTTGGAATTTAGTTTATATAAGAAATTTTCTTTTTTAGATAGTTTTTTTCGATAAAGATTAAGAATTATTTCAAGTTTTTCTGAATATTTACCACATATAAGAACTCCTTTTAATACAACCTGACTTCCTTTTGAAGAAATCTTATCAAATATCGGTTTCCCTGAAGGCGTAATAACATCATATCTGTCAAAATACCACTCAGCAGTCACTAAACCATCTACCCATTTTTCTTTTAAATTCAGTTTATTTACTACATGATCTTTATTGTCATTTCCTATAAAAAGATTCTTCTTTATCTCTTTCTTTGCTTTTTCAAAAAACTTATCCGCTTGGTCCTTTGAAATACTAGCTTCTCTTATTTTTACGTCATAATCATAATTTTTTACCACTCCATCAGCATCGATTTTGACATGAACAACTTTAGAAGCTTCACCTATCTCATTCTTTTTTAATTTTGTATTTTCTTTTCCCAAAAAAGAAACAATATCTGCAACTAACCCTAGCAAAGCTATAATGATACATGCAATTATAATTTTTTTATTTTTCATCTATACCTCAATCTCCAGAATCTTTTTTGACCATTTTAAAGAGACAAAATACGCTCCTAAACATATGGTCATAAATAAAGTTCCCCAAATGTTGTTATATAATGCATTCAAATAACCTCCTGAAGTAATCCTTAAATAAGCTATAATAAAAAGCGGTACAATACTCATTATGTTTTGTTCATATTTTTTTGCAGCTATAAGCACATTTATTTCGTTTGAAACATCTACACTTTCTCGAATGTGGTATACGGTTTTTTCAATAATTCTCACGAAATCTCCGCTACCTCTTTTTGCATAATAAAATACCTCCGCAAAATTTTCTATTTCTTCAACTCCACTTCTCTTAGCAAATTCATCTAGTAATTGTTCTAAAGGTATATTTAATTCTATAGATTTATTGATTTGAACTAATTCTTTATACATTACAGAATTTTTAGAATGAAGCTCTTTTATCTCAATTTCAGCTTCTTTAAATGCATTTTCTATTGAATAACCTGATAAAATCGAAGTACATACACTTTGCATAGCATCTACAAATTCATTCTCTAATAACTTTTTTCTATTTGTTTTTCCTTCTTCAATAAATTTTATTTTTAAAATTTTATAAACAACTATAAATGACAGTAAAGCTACTGGTGAATTGTAAAAGAGAAAAGCTATTAAAACTGTAATTAACAAGCTTAATCCTAATAATTTTATTTTTTCCTTTTTGGATAATTCATACCTATTATAGTCAATTGGGGAATTCATTTATTCAACTCCTGACATACGTAATTTTTCAGTATTAATTAAATTGTTACACTTAACTAATTTATTTTCTTTGTTAATCTCATATAATTTATTCAGTTCTATTTCACCATTTTTTATACCTGTTATTTCAGATATTTCTAAAACTTTACGACTTTTATCTCTGCTTCGTCCTAAATGAACTATAACTTCTATTCCTGATGCAATTTGAGAACGAATCGCAGCTAGAGGAAGTTCCATCCCCATAAGAACCATTGTTTCTATTCTAAATAGAATATCTCTACATGAATTAGCATGTCCTGTTGACAAACTTCCATCATGTCCTGTGTTCATTGCTTGGAGCATATCTAAAGTTTCCTCTCCTCTACACTCACCAACAATAATTCTATCTGGTCTCATTCTTAGTGCTGATTTTATCAGGTCTCTTATCGTTATTGGTGTCACACCGTCAACATTTGCGTTTCGTGTTTCTAATCTAACGATATTTTCAACTCCTTGAATTTGTAATTCTGCAGAATCTTCTATGGTAATTATTCTCTCATCAAAATTTATAAATTGCGATAATGCATTTAAAAAAGTGGTTTTACCTGAGCTTGTTCCTCCTGAAATAAAAATATTATATCGAGCTTTTACCAATTTTTTCAAAAACTCAGATGCTTCTACAGTTATACTTTCTTTTTCAATTAAATCATCCATTTCTAGCGGCTTACTTGGAAATTTTCTAATAGATATAGTTGATCCGTTTAATGAAATTGGAGAAAGTACTATATTAACACGAGAGCCATTCGGCAATCTAGTATCTACAATCGGATTTGCCTCATTTACAACTCTATTATGTTTACCAACAATTTGTTGTATAACATCTTGTAATTTTTCTTCTGAACTAAAGACTATATTTGATTTTTTTATTATTCCAGATTCTTCATAAAAAACACTTTCCGGCCCATTAATCATAATTTCACTTACTTTAGGATTATCTATCAGATCCTGTATAACATCAAATTTTCTAAGTGAATTAAAAATATTTTTTTCAAGTTCTATTCTTTCTTGAATATTTATTATTTTACCTTTTAGATTGTTTACAGTTTCTTCTCCGATGATAAATCTGATCTCTTCATCATCAACTTCTCGAGTATAATCAAGTTTTTTTAGAACATCTGCTCTGATTTTTTCATAAATTTGTGAATCAAGTTTTTCCATTGCTAAAACACCATAGTCTTTCTTAATAAATCACCAAATTCACTCCATTTCCAAGCCTCTACAATCTTATCTATATCTAGCATTTTATTTTTGGGTTGAATCAATGGAATTTCACATACTAAATCATTTTCATCAAATCTTGATTCTTTATAAAAATCTTCTAATCTGTTGTTTGAAATAAATGAATCCTCTTTTAGAACAAATAGTTTTCTACATTCCTTTAATATTTCATAGAAATTTGCACATCTTGTGCCAAAGTTTACTATTATATATTCGTAATCTAACTCATTCGATAAAACATTCATTAATTTTTTCCACATATCATGTGTTAAATCAGCTATTACAGAAGAATCTTTTGCCGGGTTAACTATATCAAAATTCTCAAAATGACTAAGACTATTATTTAGTCTTTTGCTTGAGATTTTTCCTGATTCAGACATCACCAACAAATCTTCTAGCCCCATTACCCCCTCTCTCTTGCCCAGACTTTCTAAATATATTTTTAAGCCACTGTTTTCTTGCATATCAATTAATAACACTTTTTTATTAGATATAGTTTCTCCCGAAAGGTATTCTGCAGTGAAAAAAGAAAATGGAAGTTGGAATTGTGAATTAGCTAAAGAATAAATTCCAACAATTTTTTTGCTGCTATTATCGAATTCATTGCCTTCTAATTGAATATCTTCATCGCAGATATCATAATAAATATTTTCAATTATTTTTTCAACATCTTCAAACATATCTACAATTTTTACATATTTAGGCGTGTTTTTTTCTTTGATTTCATTTTTATCCATTTCTTTTATTTCAGCATAATTTTCGAATGCCACTAAATTTATTTGCCTTTCTTTTAAAAGTTTTTCTAAATCTTCTATTTTTTTATTGCTCTTTTCAAATAGTAAAACGTCAATTCTATTCGATTTTTCTTTAAAAAAATCATTTATTTTACATATATCACTAAAAACGTATGATTCAATTCTTTCATGAAGATTTTTCATAACATAATTATTAAGTCGCCTAATATACTCACTATTATCTACTAAAAATCCAACTTTAATTTTTTTCATGCTTTAATTCCTTCCTTAAAATTTGTTTAATCTCATTTTCTTAATACTATTCTAATTCTAATCAATAATTCTTGTCTATTTTGCATTTTTCTTTCTACTAAATGTAATTTTAATTATTTTTTCTCGGCTCATATTTTTTTATATCAGATTTATATTTATGAATGTACTTGCGATTGTCGCTAATAAAATAGGAATTGAAAAGTGAATTATGTTTTCTTTTTTTGTTTTATCAATATCAATTCGATCTACTCTACCTTCTAAAATATCTCTTATAATAAGATTTATTTTTAAGTAAATTTCATTTATCCGTTTTTCATTTAAAATTTTTACAATTGAAATAATTGCTCCAATCAAGAATGACTGTATGATTATATTTATAAAACTTACTTCATCAACAAAAAAAGCGCACACTATAAATAGTTTTACATCTCCTGCACCAATCGCTTTTATCAAATAACAAAAAATCAAAACTAATATACAAATTACTTTACTTATAATTTCGTTCTTAGTGGTGAATTTTAATTTCAGAAAAATATTTAACACGATTCCAAGAAATAAACCAACTATTATTGTTATATTCTTTATTTTATAAAATTTGATATCCTGGAAAACTGCTAAAATTAGAACTATTAGAAGTATAAGAATTGAGGTATTTAGATTATTCATTTTTATCACCTCATTTGATTCGAAAGTATATCAATTTTTTCCCACTTTGTCTATACCATTTTGTATTTTTTTTTATTTTTGTTGAAAGCATACACTTTATTTAAGAAATATTATTTTTAATTTGTGAAAAACAAATTAAATCGCCAAGAGCTTTCTACACCCTTGACGATCAATTCTTTATTTTATGAAATTGTCAATAACAGTTTACACTTTTTTCTCAAGGATGTTTGAACTATGCTGCTTCATGTAACGATAAATAATATTGTTGTCGTTTAACTATCGGAGGTAATCCGCCATTGGCAGAACATATTCTCCGGTTATTCCAATAGCTGATAAAGTATCTCCAGATAAGTGTTTTTAATTCTTCAATCGTCATGATAGTGGTATCGTAACGTCCATAAAGCAGTTCTTCTTTAAATCTCGCCCACATGCTTTCACATCTGGCATTATCGTGACATCTGCCACCGGCACTGTTCATGCTCTGGACAATACCATATTTACCCACTGCTTTTCGATACAGTTCACTTGTATATTGTGTCCCTCTGTCGCTGTGGATAATGGCCCCACGAAGTTCAGGATATGCTTTGCAGGCATTATCTAAAGTCTGTTCGCACAAAGTCGCTTTCATATGATTATCCATAGCAAGACCCAGTACGGTAAGGTCATAGCAATCGAAAATAGCAGAAACATATAGTTTTCCATCAGAAGCTTTTATTTCCGTCATGTCTGTGATACATTTTTCGAGCGGCTTTTTTGCTGTGAAGTCACGTTTGATTAAATCATCTGATTTTCTGGCTTCTTTATCTGCTTTGGTAATACCATTTGGTTTCCGTCTGGGTCTGTGGTCAAGTCCGATTTCTTTCATGACACGATACACTGTCCTCTCTCCGGGAATATGCACTCCTTCAGGCTGTTTGAGCTGTAAGGCCTGATACATACGGACTCTTCCATAAGTATCATTACATTCATCTTCCTTACAGATATCCAGCATGGCATCTGCCAATGGCTGATATTTCCACGGAACATCCTTGGTTTTCAGATAATGATGAAATGCCTGTCTGGAAACCCTGAGTGTTCTGCAATAAAAAGAAATTTTACCCTTGATTCTGCCGTCATCCGTTTTGATCGCAATAAACATCAGCCTTTGTTTTTTGCTGACTTCCGACGGCTGGCTGCGAAAAAAGCACTTGCCTCTTCAAGAAATTCATTTTCTTCCTTTAAGCGTTGGATTTCTTTTTCCTGTTCTCTGATACGTTTTCTAAGTTCGATTAGTTCCTCATTCAGTGATAAAGCATCATCAGGTGTATGAACTGCTGATGCAACATGTAAACGGCCTTCTTTAAATGCTTTTATCCAACAATAGATAGTACCGTCTGGAACACCTAATTCTTTCGCTGCTTTATGTCCACCTATTTCCTGTGCGAGTTTTACTGCCTGTGCTTTGTACTCCATGTCATATGTTCTTTGTTTTTTTGCCATATTGTCCTCCTGTTTTCTGATTGATTATCATTATATCAAAAACCTTGAGGATAGGGTGTCAAATTTTATTGTACAATACCAAGTCGAACAGAGAAACCTAAGGCTTGTAGCCGTAGCAAGAGTCTTAATGCCTAGGATTGAGAGTGTAACTTGCGGCGTAAATTTATGACTTCTTGTGGGCTACTTAAGGAAAAAGCCCACAAGAACTTGGCTTTGCCAAGCAATATTTTCTTTCAGAAAATATTGGTCCATGTCCGGTTCTTGATTTTCTGAGGAAAATCAAAAACCTATACTATCTCGAATTTCTGAGTTGATGCATTGAGCTGCTTTGTAACTTCATTGTTTTGATCCATAGCCTCTGTAATGCCTTGGATTTCCCCAACAATCTCAGTTGCTGAAGCTGCACTCATTCCAATCGCACTTGAGCTTTCCTGTACAGAACTTGAAATACTCTCAATTCTGTCAGCCATCTCATTCATTACAAAATTTAGATTATCAGCCTTCTCAGAGAAGGTTCCAAGCATCTCCTCTATCATTGTAGCAGTGTTCTCATACTTAACACCAGTGTCAACAAAGGCATCGTAGTCAGCCAATACATTTTCATTAATGAAGTCAATAACCTGAATAGCGTTATCCGAAAGGGACTTAACTGCAGAAGTAACCTTAGAAGAAATCTCCTGAATGTTACCAGCTGTATCGCGGGAATTTGCTGCAAGAGCACTAATCTCATCTGCAACTACAGCGAAGCCCTTACCAGCTTCACCTGCACGAGCGGCCTCGATTGAAGCATTAAGCGCAAGAAGATTTGTCTGGCTGGCAATATCAAGAATTTCATTTGTAAGGTCGCCAATCTGATTAACCTGTTCAGATTCCTTAACAGAAGCTTCAAGAACCTTCGACAGCTCTTCCATCTTCTTTCCAGTATTATCCTTCTTACTGTTGGCTTCCTTCTTAATTGAATCAGCCGTATCTTTGATTTCATTAGCCTTTTCAGCACCTGCTTTAGCCTCTGCGTCAATTGCATCTGTTGCCTCTCGAACCTGAAGAACCTTATCATTCAAATCCTCTGCTGTTGCAGATACACTTTCCATAGATGCTGCCAGCTCTTCCATTGCTGCAGATGTGTTAGTTACATTATCACTAGCACTTTGGATCTTTACAATAACACTATCTGCAGATGATGTAAGAACTGTTGCTCCATCCTTAACATCTCTGATTACACCCTGCAATGTTCCTAAGAACTGGTTAATACAATCAGATATAAGTGCAAGCTCTGTTTTTGTTTTTGTGTTTATTCGGGCAGTTAAATCGCCCTTGCCCTTATTGATATTATTAATGATAGCTTGTAATTCATATGAAATACCAAGTATAGTCTTATTAATTCTAACAAATGAAAGCACAAAGCTAAGTATAATCAAGACAACAACCACTGCCATGACTATATATCCCTTTACAGAAACATGGGCAATGTAACCATCCAAATAAGCGCTAAAGCCCTCGCTTAGAGAATTAATTCCCTCATCAATAGCATCTAAAGCATCATTTGTTGCACCAAGGCTTGTTCCGTAATCACCAGATACACAGCCAATTGCTCCCGTAAAATCACCTGATATGATAAAGTTTTCCACAGCACCAGCTGCAGCAACTAATGCCTTTGCGCTAGCTCTGAGATTATCAACTCTCTTCTGCCCATCTGGTAGGTTTTCAACCAGTATACTAGCATCCAAATAATCAAGATGAGAGCCAATATCATTCATATAACCTTCCATCTCCGCAAATTCTTCAGCTGGCATTTCCTTGCCTGCCTCAAGTTGTCCTAATGTACGATTAATTTCAGCTGAAATATGAACTACATCTTGACGTAATGCAGCCGATTCCTGTGTGCAAATAAGTTGATTTTCACTTGCTACTGAAGCCAGTGACTTTACGCTTTGCATAGCTGAGTTGGAAATCACTGCATATATTATAAATGCCGCAAGTATAGCAACATTTACAATTATGTTTTGAAAAGAAATTGATTGGAAAAAGTTGCCTTTATTATTTTCAACAACCTTTCCAACAGCTTTAAGATTTTCCTTTTGCTCAGCTGTAAGATTTTTATCAAGCCTCTGTTTTATTTTCTCTTGCCTTTTTTCTGTTCCCATTGCGCACCCCGCATTTAAATTAATGGCTAATAATTCCGTTTAAAAAATTATATACCATTATGATTTTTAATTTTTTATTTTTTATTATACTTTTTACAAAATACTCCCAATACCATCTTATGTATTATGCCAAAAAGCCTCTATTTGTATCATTTGAATACGTCTCGTTTAAATTATCCTTTGAATAAGTTATCCCTGCGTAAACACTTTGTACGTTATCCATCATCTTTTCTGAATCATCACTTTGAGCAGCAACTTTAAAACTTTCATAAAGTCTATTCATCAAACTTTTTGCCTCTACGATACTATCTGTACTATTTTTATAAATACATTCTGATAAGCATCGATTGCAGAAAAGATAAATCTCATTAAGATTATTCGATAACTCATACTCGAAATTCAATGCGCCTCTCAACTCTTCTATTGCTTTTTGAGCCCATTCAATATTCTTTTTAAATTCTTCATAATCTCCTTTTACATGAGATTCTTTTGCATCATCCATGTAAGTAAATACAATCTCATAATTAATTAATGTCAACTCACTCTTATTACACTGACTCAATCGTCTTGTAAATTCCTGAATTTTTTCTTGTGTCATAACTTATCTTCTCCTATCTTATTTTGTTAACAATGCTAAAATCTGTTGTGGCATATCATTTGCCTGTGACAAAACAGAAATTGTTGCCTGATTTAATATATTTTGCTCGGTATAACGTGTCATTTCTTCTGCCATATCTGTATCCATCAATGTTGAATAAGCGCCTGTCATATTTAATTCCAATTCAGATAAACTATTAGCCGCATAATTTAATCTATTCTGCGCAGCTCCAATTCCTGAACGTATTTTAGAAACTGCTGCAATTGCATCATCTAAAATTGAAATTCCTCTTCCTCCGCCATTTGTCGTTGAAACATCTATTTTTTCTATATACAATGCTTCAGACGAAACTCTAGGAATTCTTACATCAATTTCCTGATATTGGTTAGCTCCTACCTGCATCGTAACATCACCAATATCTGTAACCTCTAATGTTTGTTCACCTGCTGTTGCAAGTTTATCTGCTTGTATGCAATTTAAAAAATCAATACTAAATCCATTAATATCCGTAATTTGAACTCTATTTCCACTTGTATAGGCTGTTGCATTTCCTGAAAAACCATCATCTGATGCGTGCAAATTAATTCCAACATCCTTACCACCATACTGATTATAATTTGCGATATCATCAGTTTTAAATCCCACAACACCATCTTCTAATTGAACAAAATCACCCGAATTAGCAAATAACTTATCTGCTAATGCTTGAGACGAACATCTGATATCTAATTGATAATCACTACCATATTCAATAGCTTCTAACTTATTTACGCCATTGTCTTTACTGAATTTTGCTTCACCTATTTCTGCACCTTGTCTTATTTTTTCAAAAACTTCTTTATTAGTCATATCAGCTGTTAACTCAATATTTCTTCCATTAATATTCAGATTACCATCTACGCCAAATGCATCATCACTGTTGAAATCTATTGAATTAACATCTATATGTGCTTTTTCTGCTGCACTTATAATTTCATATTTGTAAAAACCCGCCTTTACATCATCTGATATCAAGATTCTATCAGCATTATCAGCATAAGACCTTATATCTTGACTTCCATCTAATAAATTTTTACCATTATATTGAGTATCTGACGCAATTCTATCTACTTCTTTTTTTAACTTATCAATTTCACTCTGTGCTGCCAATTTATCTTCATATACATTTGAATCACTTGCAGCTTGTACACACAGCTCTCTCATTCTCTGTAGAACCGCGATAACTTCGCCTAATGCACCATCTGCAACCTGCATTACAGATATTCCTGATGAAGTATTATCTCTTGCTTGAGATACACCCTTAGTTTGAGATGTCATCCTAAATGAAATTGCAAGTCCTGCCGGATTATCTCCTGGTTTATTAATTTTATATCCTGTTGATAAACGCTCTGTCGATGCTGCCAAATTTTGTTCGATTTTTTTAAGCTGATTATTTGTAATAACAGCTGATAAATTATGATTAATTCTCATCTATATCATTTCTCCTATTTCTGCCAACTGGCAAGTCCGCTTCCATGCAGTTAATAACTGACTATCCTTGTCAGCGAGGTACTACTATTAGAAATATTTGGAAATTTTTTTCAAAATATTTCTAGTAGATTTATCGACCTTGAAATTTTTTTTCTTATACGTAGTTAATTAAAAAAATATAAAGAATGTTCAAATAGTTTGCTTTTATTTTTAAAGCATATTATAATGTTCTAGACTAGGATTAATTAAGGAGGAAAGCACTATGGCTAAAGTAACAAAAGAAACTATGATCGGTGAACTTTTAAATATTGATCAAAACATTACACCAATGCTTTTAGGAATTGGTATGCACTGTCTTGGATGTCCTTCATCTCAGATGGAAACTATTGAAGAAGCTGCAATGGTTCACGGTATTGATCCAGACGATTTAGTTGCTGACATTAATGACTTTTTAGAGCACGATTTAGCTTAATCAATTTTGAAACTTTGTGTTTTTTATTTCATATAAAATTCACTTTCATTAAAAAAAGCTGTGAAAAAATTATTTTTTCACAGCTTTTTTCTTTACTTTTTTATTTTTCGTATTTATACAAACTCAGCTAAAACTTCTATTGCATTTTTTTCGACTATTGTTTTGGCATGTTCTCTCAAATATGCCTCTGCTGTTTTTGAATAAATTTTTAATTTGCCATATTCTGAGATGACATTACAAATCTTGTTATACTCTTTTGGTGTATATCCGTTTTTATGGAAAACCAAATAGTATTTTCCTGTATTAATATTCTTGTATAAACTATTTTCTCCATTATAAAACTCTTTTAAAACCTTACTAAGTCTCATAACAATGTCCAGCTCGTTAAACTCATACATTCTTACCAAATCAACAAGCTTATCTGACTCTTTATCCTTGTAGTTTTCAATGTCAATCACCTTATTTTCAGTATTTTCTAAATCGTCCTTCTTATCGAAAAAGACTTGGTCTAACACTTCTGATAATTTGTCATAATCTGACTTATAGTCCTCAGAAGACTCATCATCTTCTTCAAACATGTCATCATCTAAATTAATCTCTTTTATATTAATTTCTTCATCTTTTTTCTCATCTTTTTCTTCATCATGCATTTTTTTAAAAATATCTAGTATATCATCTACGCCTTGCGACTTAGCTTCCATCTTTTCAGCTGCACCAAAGACATCAAAATCTTCGATTTCTGTAAACTTAGAAAAACGTGTATCTAACTCTTCTGGATACTCAACTTTTGTTATCATAAGTATGATATTCCCGCCTGAAAGTGGAACAGCTTCAACCATAAGAGGTATACCATTATTCGCTTCAAAGCCAAACTCACTATTCGCCTGTTGCATCATATCCCTAAATAAATCTCTCGCTTTCTCAGTCCCATATGCTAATTCGCTTAACTTAATTTGTCTATTTTCTAAATCTTCTTTTGTTAATGTACAACGAATCTGATTCTCATTTACTCTTTCGATTTTCACTTTTACCCTTCCTTTTTGTCAAATACAAATAGTTGATGTATAAATTATTAATATTATAATAAAGCCCTATTTTTATGTAAAGGTTTTACACAATTAATTTTTTTAATCTCCATTTTGTATGTTTATTATATTATTTCTACACTGTCCATTATACCCATTTTATAACTAATATTACAATGTTTTTTAAAAATATTGTTTGTTTTCCATGTAATATAGCTATTATTCATTTCTTTTTTGAGCATATTTTATAAAAATAATATTTTTATACTTTTTTTATTGCAATTTATTTTTTTTCATGATATAAAATTAGCTATGTTGCGTTCGCAGGAAGGAATCAAAAATGAATAATCAAAATTCTAAAAACATATCTATTTTTAAATCTAAGACGTTTAAATCTAGTTACATAACCAATAAATATGAAATAATTAAACAACTTGGTAATGGCTCAAATAGCTTTGTATTTCTCGCAAAACATAAAACATTAGATTCTATGCGAGCTATAAAGGTCATTTCTAAAGATATTTCAAATTATGATACTATTGTTTCTGAAGCATTATTACTTAAATCATTAAATCACAAAGGCATCCCACTTATTTATGATGTTGAAGAAGATAATGATAATTTTTACCTTATTCAGGAATATGTCTCTGGTACAACACTAGGAGAATATCTATCTTACAACAAACATATTAGTTTAAAACTTTTTATCAGTCTATGTAAAAATTTGTCTGAAATATATAGTTTTTTACACAACTCCTTTAATACTCCTATTTTCTATCAGGATTTAAAACCTGAACACATATTTCTTCAAGATGATTACTTTAAGTTAATTGATTTTGGAAGTTCTAATTATTCTATTAATGATGTCGATATCAATGCATCTTCCTATAAAGAAAATTCTGCTGGTGAATCTTTCTCTAGCAAAACTTCCTCTATGAATGTTAATTCTATGATTAATGGTAATTTATATTTTTCAGCTCCAGAAGTAATTAGAGGCGAACAAATAACGATAAAATCAGATATTTATACCTTAGCCAAATTAATAAATTATGTTATGGAATATGTTGATGAACGATTATCTAATGATTTCCTAACTGCTTTATATAAAGCTCTTTCTTCAGATCCAAATTGTCGTTTTGAAACGGTCGACAGTTTTATGCGTGAATTGTTAAAAAATCCACACGAATCTGAGTCTTGCTCTATTTCGCAACCTTATAAAAAAATTGCAGTTTTTGGTACTTCGCATGGATGTGGAAGTACACATTTTTCAATAGCTTTATCTACTTTTTTAAATAGTCAACATTTTCCCTCTGTTTACATGGAAAAAAATGACTCAAATCACTTAATAGGTTTTCAAAAGCACAATCCCTTAGTGACAGAAGTAGATGGATATCTTAAATATAAAAACTTTAATGGTCTGCCAAACTATGGTGAGGGAATACTTATTAATAAATTAGATTCTAAAATACAAATTCACGATTATGGTGTATTAAATAATTTCAATTTTTCAAACGGTATAAATTCCGATAAATATGATTTAATTTTTTTGATAATTCCATCATCACAATGGCTTTTTGACTCATGTTTTTCTTCTATTGAAAAATACTTAAACTACTTTCCAGACAAAAACATTGCTATTATAGCTAATCTATCTAATTTTTCAAGCAATAGTAAGCACCTGATTGCAATATCAAAACATTTTAACTTACCTGTATATAAGTTTTCTTATGACGAAAATCCATTTATTTACTCAAAAGAAAAAGAAAAATTTTTTTCACAGGTTTTAAATCTCGAAAGGAGGAAAAGAAGATTTTTAGGTTTTATAAACAAAAGCAAAGGGCTACTACAATAGCCATCACTGGAAGTGAACATAATGTTGGTTGTACACACTTTTCATTAGCTTTATCTAATTATTTGGCTAATAAATGCAAATATAAAGTTGCTTATTTAGAATTAAACTCAGCAAACAGAATCTCGTTTTTGAATAATAAAAAATTTATTACAGACCATTTTAAGCACTTAAATATTGATTTTTATCCAAATGTTATTTATCGTGATTTAATCAATATTCTTTCACATAAATATGATTTTTTTATAATAGACATGGGTGTTTTGAACCAAAATTCGTTAGCAGAATTTTTACGCCAAGATGCTCGTTTTATCATTGGATATAGCAATAGAATTAAAGCTCCAACATACAATAATTATATTAATTTCATTCTATCGCCTTATGATATAAAGGATAACAATAAAAATAAAATTTTAAAAAACACTAATACAACTCTTTTATCAAATTTAGGGCTTTCAGATGATATAAAAACTTTTTCAAAACAATATCATTGTTCTTTAAATTCTATTCCTTTTTTCTTTAATCCGTTTCATCTTACTTCCGCTGAATGGAACTTTTTCCAAGATATGACAAAACACATTTTATAGCGAGGATTATAATTTTATACCACAAAATTTTATTAAAAACAAAAGGTGCTCAATACCTTCTTGGTAATTCTACTTTAGTGGTTTTTTTATTAATTAATGGTCATTCTTTTGCCGGAATGATCATTTTTTATTTTCATTTATAACTCAGATATCAATAAAACATTTTTTATAGATTATGATTTTACTAATATTTATTGTACCTACGTTTTTTCCAATATAATTCCTTCATACATTTAAAAACTACCGTTAAATTCATCTCTATAGTGATTAATATTTAATATATAAGTTAATAATTAACATATTATATGATATAATTAAAAAAAACGAAAAAGGGTGGATAACAAAAATGAAAAAAACAATTTCAAAATTACTAATTCCATGTGCCATTGTTTTTTTACTTATATGTATAATCATGGGAATTTTTCTATATAAACACTTTTCTCCAAACAAGGCTCATGCTGATATTAGTAAAACATACGGAATAATCACAGATGAACAAGTTGCGATTCTTTTGGACAATAATTTCGAAAGTTCACAAGGCACTTTAATAAATGGCTCGGTATATTTAGATTACAAATTTATTCACAAAAATCTAAATTCAAGATTATATTGGGATTCAAACGAAAACAAATTATTATACACAACTGCCAAAGATCTCATAATGGTTTCTCCAGATTCATCTAATTATATGGTTAATCGCACAAATATGAATTTTGGTAAAAAAATAGTAGTAACTTCAGGAAATAATTGCTATGTAAATGTGGATTTTATAAATAAATATTCTAATTTTACATATAAATACTATAAAAACCCATCTAGAATAGTATTAACAACAAAATTTAGCAATGTTGATTTTTGTTTAAGTGAAAAAAACACACAAATAAGAGTTTTAGGCGGAATAAAGAGTCCTATTATGAAGGATTTAAAATCTGGTGACAAACTTAGACTTATTAAACAATATGATAACTGGTCAAAAGTAATGTCCGAAGATGGAATCATTGGATATGTAAAAAATAACACTATCTCTGATGTTACAAAAAAAGACATTAAAAACAATTTTAAAAAAGAAAACTTTACACACAAACGTTTTAATACAACTATAAATATGGCATGGCATCAGGTAACATCACCCGCTGCTAATTCCAATATTTCAAGTGTTTTAGCATCAACTAAAAAAGTAAATGTTATCTCTCCAACCTGGTTTTCACTTAACGATAATAACGGTAATTTAAAGAGCATCGCAAGTATGGATTATGTAAATTTCTGTCATCAACAAAATGTTCAGGTTTGGGGCTTATTTAGTAATTTAGTTAACACAAAAGTAGATACTTCGTATGTATTAACACACACAAGCACTCGCCAAAATTTAGTCAATCAAATTATATCGCAAGCAATTCAATATAATCTTGATGGCGTTAATATTGATTTTGAATCATTAAATGGACGAAAAATCGGTGATAGTTATATCCAGTTTATTCGTGAGTTATCTTTAAAATGTAAGGATAATCATTTATTCTTATCTGTCGATAACTACACACCTTCAGGTTACACTAATTTTTACAATAGAAAAGAACAGGCCAACTTTGCCGACTACATTTGTATAATGGCTTACGATGAACATACAACAACATCTGAATCTGCAGGTTCTACAGCCTCATATTCTTGGGTAAAAAATGGAATAGAAAACACACTTAAAGAAGTTCCTGCTAATCAGGTTATTATGGGTGTTCCATTCTACTCTAGATTATGGTTTAAGCCTTTATCTAACGTAGAAGATGAGTCCTCAAATGACGGCTATAAAGTAAAAACTACTCTTGGACTTGTTGGAATGCAAAAATTAATCACTGATTCAAAAGCAACCAAAAAATGGCTTAAAGATGAAGGTCAATATTATATTGAATACAAAGACAATACAAATCTATATAAACTTTGGATTGAAGACAATAAATCCATTCAAAAGAAATTAAAATTGGCTAAAGATAAGAAATTAGCTGGAGCTTCATTTTGGAAGTTAGGTTTTGAAGACATGTCTACTTGGGACACTATCTCAAAAACCATGTTTTCAAAATAGAGAATATTTAAAAAATAAGTTTATAATATTTTTAATTACATATATAAACCCTCTCTAGAATTCTTGACCATCCTTTGGTCGTTGGAACATTTACTCTAGAGAGGGTTTATTATTTATCCTACTTTAAATCTTTCACATTATACATCCGAAAAAGCTTTAACAAAAATCTCTGCAACTTTATACAACAATTTTGTTTGTGGTTTTGATTCTTCTTCATTTGCTTTCCAATCATAACTACTTTTTTCTTGACCATTATCAAATTTATTTAAATCAATATGCTCTGAAAAAGCAATTTCTAAATCCATATTATTCATATCAAACGGTAATTCTTTTACTATTTCTTCTTTTTTTTCTTTCAAGTTATCTACTATTTCATTGCTATCTGAGGCAATTATTCCTGCTATAGAATTATCTTGCACTCTAAAACTTCCAGCAATTTTCACATTTGAATTAGACTTAAACAATAGATTTATCAATCCTTTTTTTTCAGATGTTCTAACAATTCTTAGTTTTATTCCCGATATTCCATCTGAAGTTTCGACAGGAATAACATAAGCTTCATCTCTACTTTGTTTTGCCATTATTTTCAAAGATGATGCCATCATCCTATATGTTTTCAACTCTTTTGAGGTAATAATCTTTTTTTCAACAATCATGTTATCGAGAGCATGTTCTGCTAAATCTGCTAATTCTTCTTGTGCATCTGCCATCTCTTTTGGTTCCTTTATTGACTCACCAAATCTTCGAATCAACTCTTCTTTCATTTTCTGAATTTTTTCAATATTCGATATATCATTGTTAAATAGCATATCTAAAACTCTATCCGGTTGTCTTAAACTTTTAGCACCAAGTAAATTAATCAAATTGCAAGGCATATCATATTTCTCAAGCATTTCTAAAACTTCATTTTTAGTATTAAGGACTCTAACAAAATCTTCTTTTACTTCCTCAAAATACTCATTCTCTAGTTTTATATTATCACTTAAATGAGCTTCATTTTCTTTTGTAATTTCATTTTTCAGTTCATCTAAAGACATATCTTGCCAATTTTTTATGATTTTTTCACTCAACTTATTCGAACTTAAATATTCATCAACAATATTATTTATTTTAATTCTAACAAGTTCAGCTTTATTGGCATTTATCACTATTCCTTTTTCTATTTGTTTATCAATAGCATTCTCCATTTTAGAATCAATTCCATTGAATTCATCATCAATTTCATAATCCATGTCTAATTTGTTTTTACTTCTTAGTGCTGTCAAAAGATTTCTCATTGTTACTTTTTGATTTTGTTTCATTATCATTCCAACAACACTTCCATCTGTCTTTTCAACCTGAGAAATTAATCTGTAAATGCCAATATATGACTCTCTATCTTCTTTTGATATTTCTTTATTTTTTTCTAATTTCCACAAATATTCACTAAATTTTTCGTCTTCACTAGGTCCTATTTCTTCAGCAATTGTAGAAACTATTCGATTTAATTCATTAACTGGTAAATCAAGTGGATTTATACCTCTTTTTATTATCTCTATTGTCACGTTTGGAGTTAATTTTTTAAAAGTATTTTGGATTATTTCATCAATATTTCTTACTCGTTCAATGTTTTTTGTAGTTATTTCTTCTGAATTATAGCCGAGAATTCTTACTGCCCTCATATTCTCTTCATTTAATTCTAAGCCTAATTCTTCTAACAAATAATCTGCATTTGCAAAAGCTTTTTTTATTGAATCTCCTAATTCAGCCATTGGATGCGTACTTACTTTTTCATAATTTTCATATGCAGCTTTAAAATCAACATACCTTTTATCAGCTACTTCATTAATTTCATTAATTGTTGATACACTATCTATTTTTCCTAAAACTGCTGCAGGTTGATTCTTTAATTCTTCAATTGCAAAATTTGTTGCTTCATACTTATTTATTTTTTCAATCGATACATTCTCTTCCTTAAAAACTGAATCATAATACTCTTGCTCAAGTTTTTTCAATTCTACCAAAACTTCTTCTAATGGTTTCGTATCTATCGATATTCCTTTTTTTAAAAGCTTATAATTTGCATCAACTGTCATCATTAATCTAACTTCTTCTAGTTGTCTTTTCGCTGTTAAAAATTTATAATTATTTTCTATATCTTCTTTTTTGTTATAAATTTTAGAGTTTTCATTAGATTCATCTAATCTTTTTTTAATTGACTCTGATAAATTAGAAATTGTAACATCTTTGTTGCTTTCAATAACGTACTCTAAATCCTCATCTTCTACAGAATTTATAACTTCATAATCTATTTTTGCTTTATCAGAATACGAATAACCTGCTAAAATATATGCATTTTCTGGAGTCCTTCCATCCCTTATTGATGATGTAATTCTATCAATAATTTGATCATCTTCTATTTTTTTCAAATTCGACAAAGCATTATAATATTCTAAATTTTCTTTTGTAAGATTTACATTATTCGCTATCAAAACCTGACTATTATTTACATTTTCTTCCGTAACTTTATATCCATTTTTTTTCAAAAACGTATTAATCTGATTTTCTAAATCATTAATGTTAGAACGTTGCATTGAATTCAAATTATCTGTCATATTAGGTTTAATTCCTGCTCCACTTTGCGCTACACAAATATTTGAAATTGTTGGCTCTAATTCATTTTTTATGATATAAGAAATTGTAGATTCTTTTAAATCATATATACCACTTGCTTTTTCATATGCATCAAGTGCTTTCTCCATAACATCTTCGCTTATTGGTAAATCTTTTTCTTGCAAACTTCTTTCTATCTGTTTTGCAATCGCTGTATTTCCTGTTATTTTTTTCAACTCTTCTGAAGACAATGATGAACCATAAATCTTTTCAATATCAACTCCTGCTTTTGCAAGAGTAGCTTTTATCTTATCTGTAACACTTACAATTGTTGAAATATCTGTATCATTTATTGAATATCCATTTTTTTCTAGTTCTTTTAAATCTTCAGATGAAACTGTGTTCGCGATAACAGCTAATTCGTTTGCCGTCTTACCGATTGGCGAATTAATATCCTTTATAATATTTTTGGCAAGCGAATCATCATTTTCGACACCTAAACCAGGCTTAACGTATGTAAACCTGTCTATTTCATCGTTTAATGATAAATCACTTGCCTTATATTCAAAGTTTTTGAAAAATGTTTTTGAAGGATTATGTTTTGAATTAGAAACAAATCCCTCTATTCCATCTTTATTTTTTTCTAAATCATTTTTTTCAATATAATTTGTAATATCTATTTTCATGGTGACACCTCGCTCGTCAATTGTATACTTACTCAAAGAGTATATCGACATCAGTTTCCCCAAAAAATAGTAAACAAAAATATAATTTACTCTACAATGCAGTTTATACTAAAATTTAAAGATAGCCACACCATAAGCTGGTAAAGGATATGCAAAAGAATATCTCTTCTTATCGCACTCTTTTTCCTCAGCCTTATATGATGTCTTCTTATTAGCTGCATCTCCACCAAATCGTGTACTATCGCTATTTAAGACAAGTTTGTATGTCTTTTTCTCTGGTACACCAACTCTGTAATCTATTCTTTCCATAGGAGTAAAATTGATTACGAACAACATATTATTTTTACCATCTTCACTTCTTCTAACAAAACTATATATGCTTCTATCTGCATCGTTAGCATTTATCCATTCGAAACCTTTCCAACTATGATCTAATTCATACATACTCTTGTTTTCTTGATACAAATGTAATAACGCTTTTACCCAATCCTGCATATATTTATGTTTTGGATTCTCTAAAAGATACCAATCAAGTTCTCTCTTTTCACTCCACTCTTGTAACTGCGCAAATTCCTGTCCCATAAATAATAGTTTTTTTCCAGGATGTCCCATCATAAAAGCATATCCTGCCATTAAATTCTTAAATTTATCAACTTCGTATCCTGGCATTTTGTTTATCATAGAACATTTTAAATGAACAACTTCATCATGAGATAAAACTAAAATGTATTTTTCACTTTCATTATAACTCATTGCAAAAGTCATCTTATTGTGATTGTTTTTTCTAAAATATGGATCTAACTTCATATAATCAAGAAAATCATGCATCCATCCCATATTCCATTTATATGTGAAATTCAATCCATCATCAATTGCTTTACCTGTTACCTTTGGCCAAGCTGTTGATTCTTCCGCAATCATTAGTGTTCCATGATTTCTTCCTAAAACAACGGTATTAATATGTTTAAAAAATTCAACTGCCTCAAGATTCTTATTACCACCAAATTTATTTGGTACCCAATCGCCATTTTGTTTTCCATAATCAAGATACAACATTGATGCTACCGCATCTACTCTAAGTCCATCAACATGATATTTTTCTACCCACATCAATGCACTACCTATCAAGAAATTTTTAATTTCATTTTTTTCATAATTAAAAATCTTTGTACCCCAATCTGAATGTTCTCCCTTTCTTGGATCAGGATATTCATATAATGGCTCTCCATCAAATTCTGCCAATCCGTGTGCATCCTTTGGAAAATGTGCTGGCACCCAATCAAGGATAACACCAATTCCTTCCTTATGACATTCATTTACAAAAGCAGCAAACTCATCAGGTTTACCATATCTAGATGTCGGTGCATAATAACCTGTTACCTGATATCCCCAGGATCCATCATAAGGATACTCTGCTATACCCATTAATTCAATATGAGTATACCCCATTTCTTTTACATATGGTACTAACTTCTTTGCTAATTCTTCATATGTGTAAAAACCATCATCGTTTCTTCCTGGATGTCTTGTCCAAGAACCTGGATGACATTCATAAATAGCTATTGGCTCTTTATAGACATCTTCTTCCGTCTTTTTAGCCCTTGCATTCATCCATCTTTTGTCTGTCCACTTAAAATTTGATGTGTCATACACTGCTGAAGCTGTACCTGGACGTAATTCTGCATATGAAGCATATGGATCGGCTTTATATAATTTCCTTCCATCTTCTGTAATTATTAAGTATTTATATAAAGACTCTTCCTTTACACCTTCTATAAAAAGTTCAAAAATTCCATTTTTGTCTGCTCCAAGTTTTTCCATCTCATGAGATGTTTCATTCCAGTCATTAAACTGACCAATTACAAATACTTGTTTAGCATGTGGTGCCCAAAGATCAAATATAACCCCTTTTTTTTCATCTTTCTTGCACACATGAGCTCCTAACTTTTCATAAATTTCATAGTGTGTTGCCTGCCCAAACAGATAGCTGTCCATTTCCGTAAAGTTACTCATACTACTCTCCTCCAAATATATTTAATTTTTATTATTCAAAATCCTTCTCTCTTAAGATGATTCTGTTATCCTCCGTATAACGCTTTTTGTTGTTGAATCTAGAAAATGCCTTGATTCTACCTTTTTTGCGTTCATTCATTATTGCCTCATCAATTATATCTTTTACTTCAGAAATTGTAGTTGCCTGATCTAATCTTTGAATATTATTAATTCTATTATAAAGTGCTAAAATAGCCATTTCATCAATAGCATAACCTAACTCAGAACAATATGCTTTACCAAAAGCAACTAATTCATCATTATTGAAAATTGGTACTGTGATTTTTTCAGAGAATTTCTTCTCTAATCCTGCGTCTAAAGAAAATGCTTTTTCAATACCATTTGGTGTATCCTCAAATATAATAAGCATACCACTAGTATCATGTTCCATTAATAATGATAACGCAACTGCAGTTTTCTTAGTTAATTCACATACATTTTCAATTATCAAACATCCACCAGATACTTTTTTGATAAGTTTATTAATATCTTTTTTATTTAAAGCAGATGCCTGAATCTTTCCAACTCTACCTTCTGGTTTTCCTGTTTCTTCTTGTAAAACTTTAATAATTCCAGTTGCTAATACTGTTTTACCACAACCTCTTGTACCCTGAACAATTAAATTCTTAGTATTAGCGTTTGTTTTATCCTCTAATCTTTCTTTTAAACCTGTTAATACCTGACATAACTGTTTTTCCATGCCTTTAATTGGTACAAAATATGAGAAAATAGATTTTTGAGCACTAGTAAGCTCTTTTACTACTTCTCCATTTTTCTTTATCTGTCTACTTCTTTCTACCTTTTTCTCAGAAAGCTGTTTCTTGATTTCTTCTTCAAGTTCCTCTCTAGTAGGCATTGGTTTAGTATCCTCTGTAAGCTTATCACTTTCAGCTGATTGATTTTTTACATCTTTGTTATCATTTTTATTGTCTGATTTATCTGTCTTAACTTCATCAAAATCAACCAATACTCCAGTTTTATCAGCTATTTCATCATTTTTATCTAATAACTGTTCTACTGGATCTTCTTCCTCAGTCTCATCTTTTTCAGTTGATTTAAATACATTATTGAAAATATTACAAAGTCCGTTCCATGCTTCTTCACCAATATTTTCTACTGTATCCTCACTATCAACTTCAACATTCTCAGTTACAGAATTTTCATTATCTTTGCCTTTTTCAGTTTTATCATCTGTTTCTACATCATCTTCCACAGATTGTTTTATCTGTTTTGATTCATCCACTCTGGCCACATTATCTTTTAATTCTGAAGACTTTTCAACCTTTTCAATAGCATCCTTAGTAGAACCATCTTTGCTATCAACAATTTTTTCTTGATCATCTTTTGTATCAACATTTGCTGTATTTTCTACATCTTCTGTTGTATTTTTATTTTCTGATCTAGATTCTGAAACCTTTTTTGTTTCTACGACAGTGTCTTGATTATTAACTACTACAGTATCATCATTTTGGGAATCATCTTCTTCATCATAATCTTCAACCTTATTAGTCAAATTTAAATTGTTTTGAACTTTTTCAGATTTAGCACTGACCACATCAGCATCTGAATTATAAATATCTGCAACAGCTCTTTCTGCCTCTATTGCTGATTTAATCTCATTTTGTTCTTTAGCTTTTTCTTTTTCTTTTATCTTATCCGGATCAAGTTCAATACCGAGATTATGCTCTCTAGCTGCTTCAACCAAATCATATTTATCTTTCAAATATTCTCTTTCTAATAATTCTTTTGGAGAATATCCTTCTTTTAACTTTGGAATAACCTCATTTAAACGTTTTAAAATATCTTCTGCAACAGCAAGTGCTCTAGCTTTTGAAGCATTTAATTTTTTTTCTTCTGCTTTTTTCAATGCTGTCTCTGCTGCACGTTTTGTTTTCTCCCATTCACCAAGAATATCATCAATGCTAAGTTGTTCTGCTTCCTTACCATCATTTTCAGATTTAGTTATATTAATTTGTCCTTTTGTTCCTTCGCTCAACAATTCTTTAAAATTCATTTTTAAAGAGCCGTCAATTTCTTCATCTGTTTCAATATTCTTTGTTTCTTTTAAGACTTCATCATCCACTTGAATTACTTTCAAATATGGAATATCTACCACTAATTCTTTGACTTTATTTAATTTACTGTCAATTTCTTCTCGATTTTTGACATCTTTAATCTCTTTAATAAATCCTTCTAGAGATTTCTTTAATGAATCTGTATCATATTTTTCTTCATTCTCTTTACTTGCTTTTTTTTCTAAAGTCTCACTAATTTCATTTTCCTCAACAAGTTTTTCAATCTTCTGAATTTTCTTGTTATCTAAATGGAATTTTTTGTATTTTTCTTCTTGTTTTTTAGTTAGAGGATGATATAAAATCTTTAATTCAAGTGCTCTCTCAACGTAAGGACCATCTCCAAACCACAAAATAAGTTCATCACATGCAGAAACACATTTTTGAACCATATCTGCCTTATGATACAAATACGCCAATTCATATGCCCATTCTTCAGTGTATTCATGTTCTTTTAAACTTTCCAATATTGGAATCAATTCTTCAGTTGTTGCACCTGTTGCTTTTTTTATTTCGTATTTAAGTGCAAATTTCATTGCATCATTAGGTCCAATTTCAACGAACTCATCATAATACTCATTAGCACTTTCTATATCATTTAATTTTAAAGCTAACTTTGCTAATTTATAGATAATATTTCTTCCTAATGGAGAACGATTATATGCTAAAATCAAGATTTCTCTTGCATCCTCAAGTCTTCCCAATTTTTCATAAACATCTCCAACTTTAACTAAAATATTAACGTTCTTAACCTTATTCCAATTAATTCCGTCTGCAACTTTAGCCGCCGCTTCATATTTACAGTCCTTATATAAATTTTTTATTTCATCTAATTTTAAATTATATTCATATTTATCCAATTCCTGTCACCTCATTGTGAATGATTTTTTTATTGTTTCTACTACAATTTTCTCATTTGTTAATAAATTATCAGTAACAAAAGTGTCAGTATTACCGTCTATAATTATTCGCATACATAACTAGCCCACTGTAGCTAATTATATATTTTAGTGTAACATAGCATAGAATGTATGTCAAAAAAACAAGCAAAAAAAGTGCAGTTATATGTAATATTTTCACATAACTGCACTTTTTCTATTTTTAATAATTTATGTTTTGTCAAAATCATCTGCGAAAGAATTATTTTTTTTCTGAATCAGATTTTTTTACTTTATTTCCAAAAAAATTCTTATTCATTTTTTTCTTAGATGGTTTGCCATCACCTTTTTCCCTGCTTAATTTTTGATAAACAAGACTATTTGTTCCTTCATCTACTTTAACTGCCTCTATATATGCCGTCGTATCAACGACTAATTCTTTTTTTCTTAGAATATTGTTTACACCTTTTGTAACTAAATAATAAATTACACCAAATATTGGCACTCCTAACAACATGCCTATAAATCCAAACATTCCTCCAAAAATTAAAATCGAAAACATAACCCAAAATGAGGATAAACCTGTTGAATTTCCAATTATTTTTGGTCCTATGATATTTCCATCAATTTGTTGTAAAATAACCATAAATATCACTAAATATAATGCATGAATCGGACTTTGTATTAGTGTTATCAATAAAGTCGGTACAGCACCAATGAATTGTCCAAAGAACGGGATCAAATTAGTCACACCAATAATAACTGCAATCAAAATTGCATTTGGAATCGATAAAATTAAACATCCAATGTAACAAATGACACCTATAATTGCTGAATCAATAATTTTTCCAGTAATAAATCCGCCAAAAATTGAATTTGAATGACGCACAACCTCAATTATTTCATTCGCAGTTTTTGGTTTAAATAACGCATAAATAATTTTTTTACATTGTCCTTTTAATTGTTCTTGTATTCCCATCAAATAAATTGCAACTATTATTCCAATAAAACAATTAAAAAAACCTGTTATAATGCTAACTACGCCATTAGTGATTTCAGTTAAATATCTTTGAACTTGTGGAACTAAGTCACCCTTTGTCCATTTTTGAAATTCTTGAGTAACTTTAGCCATAGTTGTTTTAGCGACTTCTGAAGCTCTACTATCCGACTTTACTAACTCTGTAACCCAATTAGAAAAACGCTTCGATTCCGCCGGAAATCTTGTTATAACATTTCTTACACTTTCTATTGTTGCTGGAACAATAGATGCAATTAACAAGAAAATCAAAATAATAAATACTAAAATTGATGCCGTTACAGCTATTCCTCTTGTAATTGCTTTTTCTTTTTTTTCATCTTTAATTAATTTTGGTGCAACTCTGTGAATTTGTTTTTCCCAAAATTTCATTATCGGATTCAAAATATATGCTATTGCCGCACCAATAATGATAGGTTGGCCTGTTCTGATTAGCTTTGCAGAAATATCTGCAAAGCTATCAAACCTATATATTACAAAGAAAAACACTATAACACTTGCTAAGGTTATAAATAATGTTATTCCAACTTTCCAATATCTATCTAACTCTTTTTCATTTTTTTTGTTTTGCAATTTTAAGCTCCTTTGTTCTATAATTATCTTTTTATATTAACCATCAATTGCTAGATAAGAAAATACATTAGATATTATATTGAATATGCCTTTTAAAAACAATATCTGGTAAACAATAAACCTATATTAAAATTACATCTGGCTTCTGTAATAATTAATTAAGCAACCTTTTAAAATGATTTCTTTTTCATTATCTGTTAATGGATCCATTCCTAATTTGAAAGCAGTTTTTTGTCCATCCTTAATTACATATGCATCAAATTCTGTCTTTCCTTCTGAAATAGACTTTTTAATATCTGGAATAAAAATATAATCTAAATTTTCAAATGGCAAAGTTCCTTCTTTAATCAAAAATGGAATCATACCCCAGTTAATTAAATTACTACGATATCTCTTTGTCGCATATTCATTTGCAATATTTGCCCAACCTCCAAGAACTTTCTGACAAGATGCTGCCTGTTCTCTAGCAGAACCATCACCTGGTTTAACTGCAAATATTGTACTACCAAATCCAAGATTTTCTTTCTTAACACCTTCAAATTCTTTATGAATAACATCCATAACAGGTTTTAATTCTTCTACAACTTCTACTGGACAAGTGTCTTCTTCAACAGCTTTTTGCGCTTTTTGAATCTCTTTAGCTCTCTCAACATACTGAGGATCTTTTCTTGAAAGTGCAAATTCAGCTAATTTAAGAGGGTTTGATCTATAAGAAGATGTCTCCCCTGAAGGAATAAGTTCATCTGTTGTTGTTACAGGATCATGGATTTCTGATACAACTTTTAAAACTAAGTTTTCTGGAAGTGCACTCATCTTTGGCCAATCCTTAATGTTTGGACCGAATTTTAATTCTACACTTGAATCTGCTTTTCCCTTACTATCAAAAACTCTGTTTTCGTAAATTGTACTATCATAGAAATATTTAGGTTTTGTATAATTTACATCAATTTCAGTTGCTGCTGTTAAATATCCACCATTAGCCGCTGTTGCTGCAATTGATCTAGCATCCATTAATGCAACAGATGCAATCTGTCCATCTTGAACTTTTGAACCTTCTCTGTTAGGGAAGTTTCTTGTAGAATGTCTAATAGAGAAGGCATTATTTGCTGGAGTATCTCCTGCTCCAAAACATGGACCACAGAATGCAGTCTTAACAATTGCTCCTGAAGCCATTAAATTAGCAACTGCTCCATTTTTCACTAATTCCATATAAACTGGTGTTGATGCTGGATAAACACTAAGTGTAAATTCATCAGAACCAATTGATGAACCTTTTAAAATATCTGCTGCATCGCAAATATTTTCAAATCCACCACCTGCACAACCTGCTATAATTCCTTGATCTACGTATAATTTTCCGTTTCTTACTTTGCTCTTTAAATCTAAATCTACTTTTCCATCAAAACTTACTTTTGCTCTCTTCTCACAGTCATCTAAAATATCAAGCAAGTTTTTGTTTAATTCTTCGATAGTGTATGTGTTACTTGGATGGAATGGCATAGCTATCATTGGTTTAATTTTACTTAAATCTAACTCAATAAACTTATCATAATATGTAACTTCACCTGGAGTTAATTCTTTATAGTCACCAATTCTTCCATGAATTTCTAAAAACTCTTTTATTGTATCATCTGTTTGCCAAATTGAAGACAAGCAAGTTGTTTCTGTTGTCATTACATCAATGCCAATTCTGAAATCTGCTGTTAAATTCTTAACACCTGGTCCTACAAATTCCATAACTCTATTTTTTACAAATCCCTTTTCAAAAGTTGCTCCGATTAAAGCTAAAGCAACATCTTGAGGACCAACACCTTTCATTGGTTCTCCTGTCAAATAAATTCCGACTACTTCAGGTCTGTTAATATCATATGTTCTATTTAAAAGTTGTTTAACTAACTCTGGACCACCTTCGCCGATTGCCATAGTTCCAAGTGCACCATATCTTGTGTGTGAATCAGATCCTAATATCATCTGACCTCCACCCGCTAGCATTTCTCTTGCAAATTGATGAATAACTGCCTGATGTGGTGGCACATAAATTCCACCGTATTTTTTTGCAGCTGTTAATCCAAACATGTGATCATCTTCGTTGATTGTACCACCTACTGCACATAAACTATTATGACAATTTGTCAATACATATGGAATTGGGAATTTCTCCAAACCAGATGCTCTTGCAGTCTGTATAATTCCAACATAAGTGATATCATGTGATGTTAGTTTATCAAACTTAATCTGTAATTTTTCCTTATCGCCAGATACATTATGATTTTGTAATATACCATTAGCGATAGTCCCTTCCTTAGCTTCTTCTTTAGTTGTATTTTTTCCAAATTTGCTTTTTA
>Ga0256404_1003819_pt1 | contig 29769 bp, 22 predicted proteins | sample RumenRJG_01DNA_FD_185990 | JGI IMG/M metagenome (GOLD analysis project Ga0256404, IMG submission 185990) | Bovine rumen microbial communities from Lethbridge, Alberta, Canada - RJG_01 | ecosystem: Host-associated > Mammals > Digestive system > Stomach > Rumen | place: Canada: Alberta | collected...
CATCCATCTTACGCAGCAGGAACTTTTTCCGCTTATCGTTTTTCTGATATGCGCCCTGATTGCGTTCTCCCAGATTGAAGAGCTCTACAGAGTTTTGAGACACTACAGCTGCTGACTGTGTTCCAATGTCGCAGCCAACCCGCCCGTTTCCACAGACGACTCTCGGTCTGCCATACTTATCCTTCTTTGGCATAGGAGGGGCAGCAATGGTGATCAGCACAAAACAGCGGAGTTTCCCACGGATTTTCTTGCACTGAATCGCACAATAGCATGGCCTGAATACAGGGACAACATTGTTGGTTTCGCTGTATGTGCGTACTGCTGCATCTTCTACCTCTGGGTGCTCCATATAATCCAGCAGTGCATTGTATTCGTCGATCAGATACTGATCATTCTTCGGGAGCAGCAATGGCATCGGGTCAAGCCCATCCATATGAACCACAAGGCGCTCTGTTTCCTTATCGACTTTGAGAACGATAATGCGATTGATTTGCTTTGCCCGCATTACAGGCAGATCGCCGCGCTTATGGAAGTGAATGTTCTTCCCATTGGAGTACAGGACTTTTTGAATGCCCTGCCAGATATGATCTGCGCTGGTAGCAGCAAGAACAGATGGAATCTTGTGATCTTTTGCTGCTTCCTGCATTAATTTCTGAACCTCAGATTTTGAGACCTGAAATTTACGCTGCATTGCGGCCATCTGATTGACAATATGCTTTCTAGCCTCATCCAGCTGCTGATACGCATCGGATTCGGGATCCAACTTGGCAAGATGCTGCTTCTTCCACAGGTAGTCTTTCTGAAGAGCACGATATTTCCGTGTACGCTCGAGCTGATCAATCCGTTTGCGCATGATGGCTATCGTTTCATTATCAGCTCTGCGCAGGGTATCGTTTCTGGAAAAAGCATGTCGCTTGTTGTCCTCATATGTGTCTGCTTCCAATGCGATAACATGACGAGGGCATAAAAGCCGATAAGCGGTACGGCCCTCATTTTCCGGTCTGAAACGCTTGAATCCCATGTGCTGTCCTCCTGATAGAAAGGAGCTGTCTTGCTTGTTGCATTACAAATATGTCGGATTTTTTGAAGTTAAGAACACTTTTTCAAAATTTCTTCCTTTTGCGGGCGGCTTACCGGGGCAAGCCCCGGGGCTTTAACCCGCCGCCGGTATTTTTGTAACGAAAAAGATCTGCATTGAAAAGGCGTACCCGAGCTGACGGATACGCCTTCCCTTACAGCGTTAAAACGAATCTCAGCCTTCGAGTTTTGACGCACACTGTTCAAGCAGCGTCGTGATCGGCAGGTGCTGCGGGCACATGCGCTCGCACTGTCTGCAGTGGATGCAGTCGCTTGCCTTCCCGGCATGGCTGGTCGCCCAGGCATACTCATGCTTCGCGCGGTCGAGCTGGCCGTAAATCAGGTCTAAGTTCATCGCCGTGAAAATATCCGGGATCGGAATCTTCTTCGGGCAGCCCGGCGTGCAGTAATGGCAGCCGGTGCAGGCGATTTTGTCGATGCCGTCGAGGATCTTCTGGGCCTTCCCGACGATCTCTTCCTCTTTATCCGACAGCGGTCTGAAATTCTTCATGTAGGAGACATTGTCCTGCATCTGTTCAAGACTCGACATTCCGGAGAGAACCGTGATGATGCGGTCCTTCGATGCGACATAGCGGATTGCCCAGCTTGCGCTGGAAGCATCCGGCTCCGCTTCTTTAAACAGTTCTTCGATCTGCTTCGGCGGATTTGCGAGTGTGCCTCCCTTGATCGGCTCCATGACGGTGACGGCCTTGCCGTGCTTTGCGACAACGTCGTAATTTCTGTGAGCCTGTACCTGCGCGCTCTCCCAGTCAGCCCAGTTGATCTGGAGCTGAACCATGTCGACATCCGGGTGCTCGGTCAGAAGCCGGTCAAGCAGCTCCGGTGTGCCATGGAACGAAAAGCCGTAGTGACGGATCCTGCCTTCTGCCTTCGCCTGCTTCACGAAATCCCAAAGATGAAACTTGTCATACCGGTCGACGTTGTTGTCGGAGATTGCATGCAGCAGATAAATGTCGAAATAGCCTGCTCCCGTGCGCTCGAGGCTCACGGCAAGCTGATTTTTTGCGTCCTCTTCATTCTTTGCGACGCCGGCATTCAGTTTTGAAACCAGATAAAAAGAATCTCTCGGATAACGATCGACGAGCGCTGCCTTCGCCGCTTTCTCGGATTCACCGGCATCGTAGACATACGCCGTGTCAAAATACTTAAAACCGGATGCAAGGAAGAGGTCGACCATCTTCTTCACCTGCTCCACATCAATGGTTACACCATCCTCCAGCTTCGGAAGACGCATGAGACCAAACCCCAGTTTCGGTACATTTTTGCCAAAATACTCGCCCATTGTGTTTTTCTCCTCTCTTCTGAGAAATGACCGGAGCGGAATACCTCCCCGGCAAGGCCGCTTCTGCGGCCTGGATACCTTCTGTATTCTTCTTTATTCTTCCTGCTCCGTCTCCTCTCCAGCTTTCTCCCCTGCCTCTTCCTTTGCTGCTTTCTTTGCTTTTTTCTCCGCTTTTAACCTGGACTTTTCCTCTTCCGGAAGGCTGTCTTTATAGCCGTCCTTATCTTTATTTTTATCTTTCTTTCCTTCTCTTTCAAGGATTTTCCTGCACTTATCCATCTCGATGCGTGCATTCTCATCCAGCTTTGGATATTTCGGATCGATGGTCTCCAGAGTCTTCAGGAGGATTTCCGAAACCAGGTAATGGGTGTACCATTTCTTGTCTGCCGGCAGCACATACCAGGGTGCAATCGCACTCGCAGTCGCATTGACGGCGTCCTCATAAATCTCATGATACCGGTCCCAGGCCGCCCGGTCATCGAGATCGCCCGGGTTGAATTTCCAGTTTTTACTGGACTCCTCGATCCGCTCAAGGAAGCGCTTCTTCTGTTCCTTCTTCGAGACATTGAGGAAAATCTTCACGATGCGGTATCCGTTGTGGAAAAGATACTTCTCGTAGTTCCGGATATCCTCATAGCGCTCTTTGTAGAATTCCTCCGTACTCTTCGAGATGCACCGCTCCGGCATCTTATACGTCTTGTTGAGCTCACGGAGCCTGGCCACAAGCACATCCTCATAGTACGAACGGTTGAAAATCGCGATCATGCCCCGCGCCGGGATACACTTGTTCACACGCCACAGATAATCGTGTGCAAGCTCATCCGCGCTCGGCGTCTTGAAGCTGTGGACCTCCACGCCCTGCGGATTTACGCCGCTCATTACATGTTTGACCGTGCTGTCCTTGCCGGCCGCATCCATTGCCTGCAGAATGACAATCACTCCTTCGCGGCCGTCCGCATAGAGTCTGTCCTGCAGTGCGCGGATTTTCTGCTGCATCACCTTTGTGTCCGCCTCAATCCTGATGCGGTCCGCTTTATCCACATTTCCGTCTGTATCCATCGCCCTGATGCTGAGCTTGTTCTCGCCGTCAAAACGATATTTTGCTGCATCTGTTAACTCCGCCATACATTCCTTTCTGCGCACTCCCCGCATGCGCGGTCACAGCATCACATCCGGATTATTCTCTGAATCCTTCCTTAAAGCCTGCCCGTTCTCCTCATTCTTCTCGCGCCGCTTCTCTCCGGATTCCTTCGATCCTTTCTCGTCCCCGGCTTCCTTTGCGGAAGCGTTCTTTTCCTTCTTTTCATCCCGCGGCGCCAGCGTGATGCGGACCTTCTCGATCCGGTTATTGTCGACTGCGATGCAGCGAATCTTGTTTCCCGCGTGATCCATTGCGGCCTCGCCCTTCTCCGGGATATGGTCCAGAAGACCGATCAGGTATCCGCCGACCGAATCGTAATCCTCACTCTCGAGATCGCTGCCGACTTCATCGTTAAAATCATCGATCCGGCAGGTCGCGTCGACGATGTAATCATTCGGTCCGATCTTACGGATCTCGTCAAGCTCCTCCTGATCGTACTCATCGCGGATCTCACCGACAATCTCCTCGAGAATATCCTCCATCGTGATAATTCCTACCATCACACCATATTCATCAAGAACAATGGACATGGTCTGTGAGGCCTTGCGCATCTCGAGGAAGAGCTCATACGTATTCTTGAACTCATGCGTGAAGAAAGCCTCGCGGATGTAATCCCGGATGTTGAATTCCTTCTTGTGATCGTAGAGAAGGACATCCTTCATGTTGAGGATACCGATGATGGAATCCGGATTGTCCTGATAGACCGGCACACGTGTGAACCGCTGCTCAGAGAACTGCGCGATGAGATCGTCAAAACTCATATTCACGTCAGCGCAGACGACATCGACGCGCGGCACCATAATATCGCGTGCCTCTGAATCCGTCAGATCAAACACGTTGTTGATCATCTGCTTCTCGTCATTCTCAATCTGGCCGTCCTCGTGACTTACTTCGACCATCGTGCGGATATCTTCCTCGGTCGGCTGATCGCTTCGGTCATCCGGATTGATATGGCGGATCTTCAGGATCCCGCGCGAAATTTTGCCGGTAAAAAAGACAAGCGGCGTGAGAATGATCATCAGCGCATTGACGAATCGGACATCGCGCAGCGCGACTTTCTCCGCTTTCACCGTGGCCATCGTCTTGGGCGTAACTTCGCCGAAAATGATGATGAGCATGGTGATGACCGCTGTTCCGATAGTAACGGCAAAATTGCCGCCGAGTTTATTCGCCACGACCGATGCAATTGCCGATGCGGACAGATTGACAATGTTGTTGGCAATGAGTATGGCGGTGAGCATCTTCGTCTGCTTGTTCTCGATGAGGTCGAGTGCAAGCGACGCCCTTTTGTCACCGTCATCGGAAAGACTCCGCAGCCGGAGACGGCTCACGCTCGTGAGCGCCGTCTCAGCAGATGAGAAATAAGCACTGAAATAGATAAGAATGACTAAAACAACGATACATATACCATCACTGGCGTCCAAAAAAATCACACTCCCAAATAAAAATTCCGCCTGCGCTTACGCTGTGACGCAGACTCTGATAATACTCCTGATAATTGAATGAATACTGACAAAAATACAGGATTTCCGTTTCAGAAAAACCTTATTTACAGACTACATGAACGAAAATTTCGTGTCAAGTAAGTTACGGCTCACAGTGATCCGCCATATGTAAAATCCGGCTGTACCCTGCTGCCTGTCCCGGATAATCCTGCTGACATACACAGTTTACATATCTGACAGGCTGCGAACCAGCGCAAATCATTCGACCGCAAAGAATACGTGTATATCGCGGTGAATCATGCATCGTAATCCGTCACGGATCTCGTCTCACCGAAGAGCCCGCCGACCGCCCTGCTGTTCAGCTTCTCTCCGATCACGATGATCACTTCCTGCCCGACCGGAACTGTACTTGTCCGATAGCCGTCCCGGTTCGCGTTGATTTCCAGGAAGCCTGTGGAGGACTCTGCTCCGGCTTTCTCCCCCTTCGTTTTCTCTTCCGGGCTCAGAGAGGTCCCGCTGCGGACTTCATTGCGATCGCTTTCCTCCGGTCTGTCCGCCGCTTTCTCTTCCCCGCCTTCATCCGCCTTCACCGGAATAAATCCCTTGACCCGTATGACATTGCCATACTTCTCCGGCTCAGAAAAGAGCTCCTTCACCTTCCCGATGAGCGCATCCTCTGTGAAATGTAGGTGGAAATAAAACAGGTTCTCGTAGCTCCCGTCCTGATCCACGTGCAGCTTCACATGGTCCGCCTGACGGAAGCCGCAGTTCTCTATGCGGTCAAAATCCGCATCCGTCAGTTCCTTCCAGTCCTTTGCGAGTACATCTGCCGCCGTAAAAACCCGGCCGCACTCGTATTTTTTCATTGCTTCGTTCAGCCTCGTCACCAGCCGGTCCGCGCGGAAATCCGGTGTCTCCTGTACTCTGGACGGAAGAATGAGCCCCGCGTTTGCCGCCTCGCTCATGAGCAGGTATTCGGATGCGCCCGATAACCTCTCCGGAAGTTTTGCGTCCACAATAGAGATGACGCTCCCCTTCTCATACCACTGATCGAGCGGCTCCTCATAAAGCAGATCGAAGAACTCATCCGTATCGAAGATTCCGGACGGCTCGACGATCACACGGTCGTATCCGAGCATCCCCATTTCGATGAGTTTTGTCTTCGTGCGCCTCCTGTGGCAGTCCGGGTCTCCCCCGCCGACTACCATTTCGAGATCACATTTGTCCCGAAGCTCCTCACGGAGAATCAGCATATCGACGTTGATGGCGCCGTAGTCGTTCTCAAGAATACATACTTTGAGCCCCTGCCCCGCGAGATGCTCCGCATATGTTTTGATGAAGGTTGTCTTTCCTGATCCAAGAAAACCGGTGATCAAATCTATTTTTATCATACTGCTCCTGTCACTTTGTCCGTAAAAACTCCTGATGCCATTGCCGATGCTTCCGCCCGATGCCGCCGGATTCCCAGCCGCATTCTCCGTTTCATGCCTCCGGTTTCCGCCGCTTCCTCTGCTATATCCACCAGGACAAACCACTTGGCAGATCAGTCTTTCACCACAATGATAGCACCTCTCCCGGCCTCGCCGTGACGGCGGCTTCGGTGCCACACTTCCGTGCCGGAGTTCTGAAGCGCGTGAATGTAACGGATCATGCGCTCATCGATCATTTCGCCGGGAAGCAGAAGCGGCACCCCCGGCGGATAGGCCATGACAATCTCTCCCGCGATACGTCCCGCCGCACCGGAGAGCGGAATCTCCTCTGTTTCTTTCTCCATCGCCTCCGTGATGCGGAGCCTGCAGGCGGGAAAGGAGAATTCATTGACTCCATGGGCTGTTCTTTCAATACCCCGTTCTTCGCTGCCTACCTTCCCTTCTTCTTTCCGTCCCGTATTTTCTTCTGTCTTCTTTGCTTCTCCTGCTCTTTCTTCTTCCTTCTCTTTCGCCCTGCCGGCAGTTTTTCCCTCTGCTGTTCCCTCTGCCTTTCCCTTCGTTCTTCTCTCTGTCACATCCCCGAAACTGACAACGTCATCAATCTCAAGCAGTGCCTCCGCGAAAGCGGCAAGTGCATCCGGATCGTCTGCCAGACTGGTCATCGCAAGGGTTCCGTAACCGACCGACATTTCGGTCTCAAAGCCAAAATGCTGACGCAGAACACCGGCCAGTTCTCTGGCCGGGAGCCCGGCCCGTCTGCTGGAGATAAAGATTTTCCCCGGATCGACAGAATAAGCAAATCCGGTGGTTTTCCCCCGATTCTGCGGCGCATTCAGAATCTCAAGACTCTCCAGTCCCGCAGTTTCCTTATAGAACCGCACGAGCATCTGCTGCCATTCTTTAAATAATCTGTCTCCCCGTTCAGTGAGAAGGCCGGTCGCTGCATCCAGCGATGCCATCAGTGGATACGATGGTGAACTCGTCTCAAAAATATCCAGCGCGTGGTCCACGATCCCCGGATCCGCCAGATTTCCATTGATATGAAGCCATGCCGTCTGCGTAAGAGACGGAAGTGTTTTGTGTGCACTCTGGATTACAAGGTCCGCGCCGCAGGATACCGCTCCCTCCGGCCAGAACCCGCCGTCTCCGCGGAATCGTCCGATCAGATGGGCGCCATGCGCCTCATCGACAATAAGCGGTATGCCGGCCCGATGACAGATTTCGGCAATCGGGCGGATGTCGGAGAGAATTCCCTCATACGTCGGACTCGTGATGACAACCGCCCTCGCATCCGGATGCACCTTTATGCTCTTCTCCACGTCCTCCGGACGGATGCTCCCGAAAACCTCGTATCCCGGGATCATCGGAGGCAGGAGATAATCGACCTTCAGATTCAGCAGTTCGGCGGCATGCCATACGGATTTATGACAGCCGCGCGAGGCAATGATCTCGCCATTCCGCCCGGCGACAGCGTAGATCGAAGCAAGCACCCCGAGCGTACTTCCGCCCACGAGGTACCGGAGCGCCTTCGATGAGTACAGCGCGGCCGTACGGTCCTGTGCTTCCTTCAGAATGCCTGTTGCATTGTGAAGATCATCCACCCCCGTCACTTCCGTAGTATCAATGTCCACCGGCAGGAACCCTCCCGTGGGATCGATCCTCCTCTTGTGCCCCGGCATATGCAGCGGGTAGTATTCCTGACAGTATTTTTCAAGATTCTCTGTGAGATTCATGCGCGTTCGATCCTGTTACTTCATTCCGGTCCCGGTTTCACTCCTGGAGCAAAAGAAAATTCCCGGAGCCGCCGCCCCGGGAATCCTGGATTCATGCTCAATCCTTGTTCTGTTTTTTGAGTTCTTCAAGGATGCCGGCAAGAAGCTCTTCCTGTGTCGGCCCCTTCGGAGCCTCTTCCTTCGGCTTCTCGAGCTTCTTCTCCGCCGCAGTGCGCAGCGTGTTGATTCCCTTTACGATGCAGAAGAGAACCAGTGCCATCAGTATGAAGTTGATGACTGCCGAAATAAATGCGCCGATGCCGAGGGATACGCCGCTGTTCCCGAGCGGAATGGCGACATCACTGAAATCCGCCTGGAAAATCAGGCCGATCAGAGGGTTGATGATGTTATCGATGAGTGCTGTGACAATATTCTGGAATGCAGCACCGATGATGACACCGACTGCCATATCCATCACATTGCCCTTCAGCGCAAATGCCTTGAACTCTTCAAGAAACTTTTTCATATCACACTTCCTTCCGTATATCCTTATACAATCCGGATTTTTTCCTTCCTGTCTCTGTAGCCTTAACATCAATCAAAGTATAAATCAAACTGCCTTTCTTGAACAGACGGAACTCGTTTTCCATTCCTGCTGCCGCCCTTGCGCGGGTGCCGATACCGGTAAGCCGGGAGCTGACAGAGCCTTTCTGAGACTTCTTTCCCTCCTCTGCGGCTTCCGATACCGGGAAGCCGCAGGCAGGCAGAGCGGTTCAGGCACTTCTCTCACTCTTCTTTGAGATCAGGTACATCATGAGAAAGACCATGCCGAACCCTATTCCATCGAATACCGTAAAAACGTTCCGGAACACGAAGATGCCGACAATGGCGGCGGTAATCGGCTCGGAGAAGCCATACAGGATGGCCTTGTTCGGCCCGATCATCCGGACGCCTGCCATATAGGATGTAAAGGCGATGACGTTGCCGACGATCACGACAAAGGCAATGCCGAAATACCCCATCGCCGTGGGTCTGTAGCCCCAGGTCCAGGGATGGAAAAGGGCCGAAAGGCAGGCACTTCCCAGAAGAAAGGCCCATGCCTGCAGGATCGTGACCGGGTACTCGTCAAGAAGCCTCTTCGGCTCCACGTTGTAGACCGTGACACAGCCCGCGCAGAGGGTCCCGGTCACAATCGCGGAAACCGGCACCGAGAGGTGCCCGATGTTTCCGTGTGTCGTGATGAGGATGACTCCTACAAGCGCCAGCAGGATCGAGATGATCTCGAGTACCCCCGGCCGGCGTTTCTCCGCGACACAGGTCACCAACAGAATCATCACCGGCGAGAGGTCCTGCAGAATGGTCCCGACCCCCGCGGTCGAGAGCTGGATCGTGAGGAAATACAGGAACTGACAGCAGCTGATGCCGAGAATCCCGTAGATCAGAAGATCGCGCCGGTCAATCCGTGTCTTCCAGGGGCGGAAAAGCTCCCTTCTGTAGCGGAGAAGGCAGTAAAAAAAGAGAATGACCCCCGCAAGCCCGAGCCGGATCGGCACAAGCCAGCGGGAATCCATTCCCTCATAGTCGAAAAGATACTGTCCCATCGATCCGGACAGTCCCCAGCAGATACCGCCGCCGGCCGAGAGAATCGCCCCCAGTGCGGCATTTCTGCGCGCATTCACGCCAGCTGTCCCGGTCTTTGCAGTTGCTTCTTTTTTCTCCGTTTCCTTCAAAATGGTTCTTCCCTTCGCGGCGAAACGTTCCGTTCCAGCACCCGAAGTCCTATTCTATTACCCTTTTGGTCCGTTTTGAAGTCCTGTAGTGCTTCTTCCCGGCCTTCAGCTCAGCAGCGCCTGATCGTTTGAAAACTCCTCGTCGGTTGCAACCGAGAACTTGTGCAGCAGATCCTCGACCGTGAGATGCTTCTTCTCCTCGCCCTGTACATCGAGTACAATCCGTCCCTCATTCATCATGATCAGACGGTTGCCGTGTGCAATTGCATCGCGCATGTTGTGCGTGATCATCAGCGTCGTAAGATGCGTCTCCCCTACGATCCGCTCCGTTGCCGCCAAAACTTTCTCTGCCGTCTTGGGATCGAGCGCCGCCGTGTGCTCATCGAGAAGCAGGATCTTCGGACGCTGCAGAGTCGCCATGAGAAGCGTGAGCGCCTGTCTCTGGCCTCCGGAGAGAAGACCGACCTTGGCCGTCATACGGTCTTCCAGTCCAAGTCCCAGACGTTTCAGAGCCTCACGATATTTCTCCCGTTCTTCATTGGTGACGCCCCAGCGCAGACTTCTGCGCTGCCCGCGTCTTGCAGCAAGTGCACAGTTCTCATCGATCTGCATCGTCGCCGCCGTTCCGGTCATCGGATCCTGGAACACACGTCCGATGAGAGATGCTCTCTTATAGTCCGGAAGGCCTGTGACATCCTTTCCGTCAATGAGGATAGATCCGGAATCGATCGGCCACACACCGGCGACCGCATTCAGCATGGTCGATTTACCGGCGCCATTCCCGCCGATGACCGTGACGAAATCACCGTCCTTCAGTGTCAGAGAAACATCGATCAGCGCTTTCTTCTCGTTGATGGTTCCCGGGTTGAAAGTTTTATAAATGTGACGGATTTCCAGCATATTTTCTGCCATGATCAGTCACCTGCCTTTCCCTGTGCACCGTTCTCCGGTGCGTCTTTTTCATGTTTGTAGCCGTTTGCAATCGCCTTTGCGGAATTCTTCCCGGCCTTCTTGAACGATGCCTTCTGCAGGCTCCTGAGGTACGGAACCGCAAGGAAAATGGCTACGACAATGGCTGTGAACAGTTTTAACAGGTTCGAGTTCAGCTTCAGCCACAGCACCAGGATGATGACAAGGTAATAGATGATGCCGCCGATCACGACAAAAATCAGCCGGCCGCAGAAGTTCAGTCTCTTTCCGAGGATCGCCTCGCCGAGCACTTCACCGATGATGACGGCGGCAAGCCCGATGACGATCGAGCCGCGGCCCATGTTGATATCTGAGAATCCCTGGAACTGTGCCATCAGACCGCCGGCAAGAGCTACAAGTCCGTTCGAAAGAGACAGCCCGAGAACCTTCATCACGTTGATGTTGATGCCCTGCGCCTTGCTCATCTCCGGATTGCAGCCCGTCGCGCGGATTGCAGAACCTGTCTCGGTTCCGAAGAACCAATAGAGAACCGCGATGACCGCCGCTGCGACAAGACCGCCGATGAGGATCGCCGACGGAACACTTCTGGAAGTGAGAATAAGAACATATTTATCGACACTGACCGGTTTGTTTGCCATGAATCCCATGATGGCAAGGTTGATGGAATACAGCGCAAACTGCGTGAGGATTCCGGCAAGAATCGCCGGGATGCCCAGCGCCGTGTGAAGAAGCCCGGTGCAGAGTCCTGCCAGAAGCCCTGCGATAAGAGCTATGAGCAGTGCTGCCCAGGGGTTCCAGCCTGCCAGAATCAGCATGACCGTGACTGCTCCCCCGGTTGTAAACGTACCATCAACCGTAAGATCGGCGACGTCGAGCAGTCGGAAAGTGATATAAACACCCAGCGCCATGATGCCCCAGATAATTCCCTGTGCCACGCCGCCCGGCAGATTCCCGAGCAGGACCAGAGGATTAAGGGATGAAAAATATGCAGCCATAACTTACCCTCCCAACGTTGCGGGCCGCTTTGCTTACGGGTCCTGATGCATAAAGACAGGTTTCACTGCCCTTGCTGGTCACCCTGCGAGCTTTCCATAAAATCCGGCCTCGCATTTATTCAACAGCTAACAAGATAGAACAAACACGATTGTATCACACCAACGCTTTAAAGCGAAACAATCATCAGCGGACCATCTCCTCCGTCATGAACTCACGGATAGCCTTCGTGACCTGGTCCAGATGACGATCATAGCAGTGGTCATCACCGGGAATCGTGACCAGCCTGCAGTGTGCATAAAGCTTCTGCGCCTTTACTGCGTATTCGTAAGGAACAGCCTCATCCTCATCACCCTGCACGATCAGAACATTGCCTGTATACCGTGCAATTTCATCCTCCACATGAATCGTCTGGGCGACGCGCGCATAGTTTCCGTCCAGCACGAGATCGCCCTGGTGCAGCTCGTCCGGGATGTGTTCCGGATCATACGTAAGTCCCAGAATCGTTCCCTCCCTTGCAAGGTCCGGAATCATCCACGCCGGAGACATCGGAATGGCCGCTTTGATATCATCCCTGCACATTCCGGCGATCAGCATCACAAGCAGTCCGCCCTGCGAGTGCCCGCAGAGATATAGATCCGTGACAAAATCGAGCGATTTCGCATACTTCACGACTGTAAGCGCATTACCGACCCACTTGTAAAGCGTATGATTCCGGAATTCGCCGTCGCTCTTGCCATGTCCGTACATTTCCACACGGAGAGTTGCACATCCGGTCTCTCGGATGGCTTCCGCTGCAGCGATGATATGTCTCTCCTCCATATGCCCCGTGAATCCATGGATTACGATGCAGAGCGGAATCGTATGAGTGCCCGGGTGATTCTCATCGACTTCTGCCGGCATATCCAGTTTTGCATGCAGACGGATTCCGTCATCGTTGATATAAAATTCTTTCATTTTCCTTACCCCTTGTCCTTGTCTTTGTGAGATTCACGCCGGCATTCAACGAGTGCCGGCGTACTATCCCATCATAACAAAAAATCTCTTCCATGCCTTTTCAATTAAGACCTGGAAGAGATTTTTCTGTATTCTGTATTCTTTTCTGAATCTCCCGATTCTGTGCCGGGCCGCTGCGTTCTTTACTGCGTCCCGGCGCTCTTTACTGAATTTCTGTGTACTTTGCCGGGTCCTTGGCCTTCTGGCCAGATTCCATAGCCAGTGGGCATCGGTAAATCCCGGAAACGGCGATGACTCATACTCAGATCATCCAATCATTCATCCTCGGCAATCGCAGTATATCCGTCCGGAGGGGTGATGCCAAGCGCCTCGCAGCGGTCTGCATCATATTCCCTGACCGGATTCTCGTAATACTCGATCGGCATCTCCGAAACCTTCTTCGTGCCATTCAGAATCTCCACAGCCATGTTGCCGGTCGTCTTGCCAAGTTCATAGTAGTCGATAGACAGCGTCGCAATACCGCAGCCCTTGCACAGACCTTCCTCACCGCAGATAATCGGTACGCCGGCAGGACGGGCCACATTGTCGATATTCTCAGCGCAGGAAGCTGCCGTATTATCCGTAGGGATATAGAGAGCATCGCACTCACTGACAGCCGTCTGCGTGACATTCGCAACATCATTCGAATCTGTGAAGGTGTAGATATTGACGGTATCCCCGGCCTTCTCCAGAGCTTCCTTCACGACATCTGCCTGGTAAACGGAGTTCGGCTCTGCCGAGCAATACAGGATGCCGATGGTTTTGGCGTCCGGAAGAATCTCTGCGAACATGGCTGCCTGCTGATCGAGCGGTGCAAGATCCGATGTTCCGGAGACGTTGGTGCCGACCGTTCCATTGAAATTGTCGATGCCGAGAGCTACACCATATTCGGTGATTGCCGTGCCGAGGACCGGAATCGTGTTGGTTGCTGCTGCTGCAGCCTGCAGAGCCGGCGTTGCGTTCGCAAGAATGAGATCATAATTGTTGGAGACGAAGGTGTTGACGATGGTAGCACAGGTCGCCGAATCGCCGGCAGCATTCTGATAATCAATCGTCACGTTGTCTCCATAGGTATCCGTCAAAACATCCTCAAATCCCTGGGATGCCGCATCCAGCGCGACGTGCTGGACAAGCTGGACAATACCGACGGTGAACTTCTGATCCGATGCCGCTGCGGTTGTGTCTGCAGTGGAAGAAGCGGAAGACGCTGCCTCTGAATCAGCGGAAGCTGCTGTCGTTTCAGCCGAGCTTGCTGCTGTGCTGTCTGCTGCCGTTGATGCAGCCGTATTCGATGAGCTGCTGCCGCAGGCCGCAAGCCCCATCGTCATCGCTGCAGTAAGACCAATTGCAAGAAATTTCTTAAGATTCTTCATAAACCCTCCCCGGCCGCTTCGCGGCCTACTTTTGCGCTTTGGCGCGTCCATGCTTTGACGCGCTGAAGCATCAATGAAACAAATATAGCCTCATACTTCACAAAAGTCAACATTTACATCGATCGACTGAATGAGAGTGCCCGGCTGTTACCACCATTGATTGTTGTTGCCCACCAGTTCTGGACAGCACAGACGCTTCCTTCGATGCTATTTCTGTATTTATTGTTTTCCGAACCGGGTTCAGGACTGTATCCGCAGTGTATCAGGACTGCATCAATTTTTTCAGTTCCCGGTACAGATGCCCGACAGGCAGCCCGACAACGGTGTTGTATTCACCCTCAATTTTCCCGATGTAAGCAGCAAAAGGCCCCTGGATTCCGTATGCACCGGCTTTGTCCATCGGTTCGTCCGACGATGCGTAAGCGGCAATCTCCTCGTCCGTCATCGGGAAAACCTGTACCTTTGTCTCTTCTGCAAATGTAACCGTCTTTTTATCCGGCAGCCGGATCAATGTCACGCCTGTGAAAACGGAATGTGTCCGTCCCTGGATGGCACGAATCATGTCCGCTGCCTGTGCATGCGTCTTCGGCTTGCCGAGAACTTTTCCTTCCACTGCAACGACTGTATCGGATCCGATGACAACCGTATCACCCTGCGGGCTGCCACTTTTCCCCGCACCGTCGAAACCCGCATCTGCCAGCAGGCTTCCATAATGTTCTTTCCAGTAACAGAGCACCTGATCCGCGATGTCCGATGCTTTCTGAATCGAAAGTTCTTTTACTATTTCCGCTGGTTCCTTCGCCGACGGGTGCTCTTCTTTCCTGCTTGGAATCACGATCGGATCAAGTCCGATCTGCTGCAGGAGCTGGAGCCTTCTCGGCGACCCGGAAGCCAGGATAATCGTCATTTCCCTCATCTTCTCTCCCCGTAAACCAGTAGAACGTTCAGAAAATATACGGTCCAGTGATTTTGCTGACTGACACCAAGTGACCCATACTCGGTGTATCAATTGATCCGAACAAATAGTGAACATTCCGGTTATTAAAAGACAAGCCGTCGTTACCGGATCTCACCAAATCAGAAGTTCTCTTCCCGTGAGCCGCCAGATGGCCTCGATGTAGAAATAATCAGCATAAATCAGAGATGATGTCTTTTTTCTGTTGCCTTCCGACATACAATGATCCAGCAGTTCATCTCTTTCAGCGTCAAAACAAACTCTCTTCTCCGTGTATGTTTGTATAAGCTGCAGCGCGGATGTCCGGTAACCAGCCGACAGGGCCGCGGCGACCGGCGGGAGAAGGCTCTGATCGTTCCCAACGAGTCCTGCAAGAAGAATTAGTCCACTGGCTGCGATGACCGACGCCGCATCATCGGCTGTCGATGCATCATCGGCGGCTCCCGCGTGGTCATGCGCGAATTGTCCCGGATTCTGATCATCCCCCGGAACACACGACAGTAAGAATGCCGCCGTTTTCTCTGCAGCCTTCAGAAAATCTGCCTCTCCGGTATGGAAAAAACTGATTGTAAATCCATAGAGCGCCACAGCCTGCTGTCGGGATATACATGCACAATTGCCGACTGTTTTTTTAGTAAGACCGGCATGCTCCGATGCATCGTAACCAGCCTTCCCGCAGCCATGATCCACTGCATCTTCGTTTTCGTTCGGATCAATCCATTCTCCGGTTTCCGGATCAAACCGGACGATGCTGCGCACTGATCCGTCCTTCTGGATGAAATGCCGAGCCGCCATCAATCCATGTTTCACGGCAATCGCCCGGAAACGGGGGTCCTTGGTGACCTCACTGGCCCAATAAAGGAGCGGCAGGCTCATAAGAGTCCGGACGTGAGAGGTTCCCGCGCAGTTCTCCTTTGGTCTGGTGTTCTCACCGGCATCCGGATCGTTGAATGCGCGGATGAAATTTCCGTTCGGGTTGAAGCGCCCTGCAAGATTGTTTGCCGCGAGGAGTGCCCTGTTTCTGGCCGGCCTGCTCCCGGTCATGTGAAAATCGGCGACCGCTGTCGGCATAAAGAGAATTCCACTGCTGTCATCCATTGCCTGTGAATCCATCAGGACAGCATCGAGCTTTTTTTCTATACTCAGTGCATTCTCGAGGAACAACGGTTCCCGCGTCGCATTATAGAGCTGCCATTGAATCCCGCCATAAAATCCATTGGTCCGTGTGCCGATTTTCTCTGTCCCGGAGCAATCATCGAAAATGCCATGCTCCGCGGAATGAGGTATTTTCCCCTTGTTTCTCTTTGCAACTTCATATTCCTTATCACGGATTTTTTCGGCTGCTTCTTCCAGCCAGTCAAACTCTCCCATTCTGTAATCCTTGTTCTTCTGTTTCGTTTTTTCTGATCTTCCAATTTCCACGCTGCCTGCCTTTGCACCGCCGCGCAGCCCGTTTCCGGTTTTGCCGTGCAACCGCACCCCGCCTGGCAGCGGCGCTGACGATTTCAGGCTGATTTCGGTTACTCCCCGGGACTGCCGGTCAGCTCATTTTACCACCCAGCGGAGTTTTGCCGATCGGGCACGGGGATTGCGGCGGCACTCTTCCTCGGTGGGCCGGACTGCATCCGCGGAGATTTCTGAATAGAGGCCCTGCTTCTTCTGCTCTTTGAACATCTTCTTCACCATCCGGTCCTCGCCCGAGTGGAACGTGAGGATGGCAGCTCTTCCGCCGGGTGCGAGTGCATTCGGGATCTTCTCGAGAAGGCTGTAAAGCGATTCGTATTCGTGGTTTACATCGATGCGGAGCGCCTGAAACGTGCGTGTGCAGGATTTTTTCTGAAGTTCTGCAATATCTGCCTTCTTCAGTCCTTCCTGCCCCTTTACAGCATCTGCAACTGCTTCCTCCACGAGGACGGCAAGCTCTGTTGTGGTCTCAATTTTCTGCTTCTTCCTGTAAGAGGCTGTAATCGCCTTCGCGATTTCCGCGGCATAGGGCTCATCGGCATTTTCCGTGAGCATGCCCTCGATCTCGTCCCGGTCCATCCCGGCGAGCCGCTCCGCCGCTGTCTCTCCCTTCGACTGATCAAGCCTGAGGTCGAGCGGCCCCTCCCTCTTATAGGAGAATCCGCGTGAAGGATCGTCAATCTGCATCGACGAGACGCCAAGATCAGCCAGCAGGAAATCAAACGGTCCTTTTTCCACTGCTGCCCTGTCGAGCTCTGCAAAGTTCAGATACATCACCGTCAGCGCATTCTCGCCATACCCTTCTTCCCGCAGCATTTCTTCCGTGCGGGTCATGTTTTCGCGGTCGATATCCAGTGCGGTGAGGTGGCCGCTGCCGCCCTCCGGATAGCCGAGAGCCCCGAGGAGCCTTCGCGTGTGACCGCCGTAGCCGAGTGTACAGTCAAGTCCGGACTCACCGGGCTTGATGCAAAGGACGTTCAGGATCTCATTCACTGCGATCGGAATATGCATGCCAGCAGGCGTGCTTCCTTTCCCGATGACCTTCTCAATCGTCTCCGGATACTTCTCCGGATTCAATTCCTTGTATTTTTCCTCATAAGTATGCGGATGTGTGCCTTTATAGTGCGGGCGGCGTCTGTGCTGTTCTTCCATGACAATATCCCTTGTCTGAGTTTATTTTAGTTCCCGTGTCTGTTCCTGCTCACGTTTGCGTATTGCCGTGAGGTGTCTTTTTCTTTAGTTCCTTCTCGCTCTCGCGCATAGCCGCGAGGTCCTCCGCCGTCGCCTTTCGGTCGTAGCGAGCCTTCTCATAGATGCGGTGAATCCGCTCGGCGGGGCTCCGCTCTGTATACCCCGGCTCTTCCGTCTCCAAAGCCTCTCCTGTCTGCCCGTCCGCGATAGTTTTCCGCTCGATTTCATGGGGCGTGTCGCTCTTCTCCACAGCGTCAAAACGCGTCCCCTCCCGCACGAGACGGATGTAGCGTCTGCGCACAGAAGCCTCGGCACTGCGATCGAAAAAGCTCACCGTGTCACGGGTTCCGGCGGTGGCCTTTTCTTTCTTCTGTTCCGGTTTGTAGTACTCGAAGGTATCAGTGCCCCGGATGCGCGCGCCCCGGAAATTCCGGTAGAGGGCCAGGAAAATCCTGTAGACGAGGAACGCAGCAATAGCTGCGAAAATGACAAAGGCTGCGTATTCGAGAATCTGGAAGAAAATCTGAAGAATCGGATTGGCCGTCCCGGCAGCCCCGGGCTCGAAGGACCCGGTGTCAAACTGCTGCATCTGCTCCATGTCCGGCACCGGGAAAAGGGAGATAATCCAGTTGATGAACCGGATGATCCAGAGAAGAAGAAAACGCACGCTCTGTTCGATGGCATTTGCGACAAAATCACCGGAGCGGAAAATCCAGAGGAGCACAAGGCATCCGGCGCCTCCGATCAGCCATTTCGCGAGATTGCGGCGGTACTGCGCCCGGATCGTGTCCATCGGGATGATGCCGCCCTTCGGAACCTGGGCGACGGCATCCTCCAGGCTTTCCTCGCTGCGGCAGAGCAGAATGAGAACGGAAAGAACCACTTCATAGACGAACGCGAAGCGCGAAGCCGCCGGGCGCTCCGTGAGGGCCCCGAGGATGAACATGATGATGCCCGAAGCGAGGAAGCCTCCCCTCGGATAAAAAATATACTGTTCCGAGAAGCGCGCGTAGAATGTGAAGAACATTGCCATAAAAGCGATGATAAGCGCGTCGATCCGGAGGAAGGTGTCCGGGATGGCAAAGCCGATCCCGATCCATCCACCTGCAAGAAGGCCGAAAAAGAGGAAGAAATTCCGACTCTTTTTCTGAAGGTAATCGCACAGAAGCGCATACGCGGGGAGCAGGAACGTGAGGGCTATGTTCTGCGGCGTCCTCTCCGAGGTCACAAGGCAGAAAAAGAACGTAAATCCCCAGGCCATCCATGCATTATGGATGACACGGAGAATCATCATGCGCACGGATTCCTTCTCGCGCGGCTCTTCCGGTTCTATCGTTGTTTCTTCTTCCGGTATTGACATAGATTCTGCTGCCTTTGCTGCTCTGTGCCGATTCGTATATCTTCCGGCTGATTTCTGCCGCCCTCTGCTGCCTGGCGACATCCTCTGACTGCTTCTTGTCACTCTCTGTCGACTCTCACGAAATCCACGTGACCCGGAACCGGTTCATCCTTCATATCCTTCGTGAGAATGCAGATCCAGAGAAGCTTTCCCTTCCGCTTTCCGATCTCCTCTGCTGCGGCCGCCGTCTCCTTCCTTCTCGAGGAAGAAATGAGTACGTAGGTCGAGTTGTCAGAGCGCCTCTCATCCCGCAACTCGTCCCGCACGATCTCCGCAAAGGGCACTCTCTTGCGGGTGAGGTCGACACGGGAGAGGAGTTCATTGATCGCGCGAAGATGATCCGCCGAAGCACCCTCGCCGATGGCAAGGCAGTCCCCGGAGGTATCCGGAATCTTCTCGGACTCCACGGGTTTTGACGACTGTCCATCGCCGTTCTTCCCATCAATCGCCGCCTCCTCGCCGAAAAGGCTGGAGGCCACGGCTTTTCCGCCGCCCTTGCGCTCGCCATAATGGATATAGTTCCGGTCCGCGGCACTCATCCGGTCATGCGCATTGGTCACAACGCCGACCGGAATGCCCTGCGCGGTGAGCTCTCCGGCAATCCCGGCCGTGAGGGAGATGGAGTCCTCGAGAATCCGGTCGTTGTACCAGATCGTCGGGTCCTCGAGATTGAGGAGGATCGTGACATTCTGCCCTGCCGAATGATCGTGCAGATTCACCTTCAGACTCCCTGTTTTCGCGGTTGCCTTCCAGTTCACCGTGTTCTCCGGGTCCGTCGGCACGTAGTCGCGCACACCGCGCAGCAGGAAGATGTTTTCATAAAGATAGCGCCGCGTGCTGAGCTCCCCCATGATTTTCTCCATGGGAATCTCGAGCATGCTGCGGCTGATCCGTCTCGGATAAACGTACAGATGCGTATACTGCCGGAGGTTCGCGTAGCCGGTCGTAAGCGAGAGCATATCGTGGGAGACAATGCTTGTCTTCTGAATGATGTAATAGCCGCGCTTCCTGCAGTCGACCGAAAGGCGGCGCGTCACCTTCTCATTTCCGCCGACGCTGAAGACCTCGACCGCATTCGTGAGATCGGAGACGACGGTGTTACCCGCATTCTCGATATAGAGCCCCCGGTCGATAGAGAATCCGACCTCCAGCACCGGAACCGGCATTCTTTTTCCGTTCGTGACCACTTCCGTAAGCGTCGTTTTATCGCCCTCGGTCACCGGAGCCTCGTCAAACTGCAGGGAAACGCCGAGATTTTTGTCCCAGTATTTCCGGTAGAGCAGCTCTTCGACGCCGAGCAGCACAGCAATCAGGATGGGGATGACAATGATGATCATGCTCAGAACCGCTCCGTCGGCACCTGCGCCGAGTGAAGAATGTCGGCGACGATTTCCTTCGTATCCTGCACGGCCGCATAGGTGTGGAGCGGCACGAGGCGATGGGCAAGCACGGGAACCGCGGTCTCCTTGATATCCTCCGGTACTGCGTAATCGCGGTCATCGATGACGGCGAGGGCCTGTGCCATGCGGAGCAGGGCAAGCGATCCTCTCGGGCTTGCCCCTGCATACAGATCCTTCCGGTTTCTCGTGGCAATCACGATATCGGCGGCGTACCCGGCGACTTCCTCCGGAATGCGGACCTTTGCCGCCTCGGCTCTGGCCGCGAGAATATCCTCCTTCGATGCCACCGGCTTCAGCGCGGGGAGAAGCTCTCCGCTCACGTGCCGCTTCATGATCTCGAGTTCTTCTCTTCGGTCCGGCAGCCCCATTGAGAGCCGCAGCATGAATCGGTCGAGCTGTGCCTCCGGAAGCGGGAACGTACCGGCTGTCTCGATCGGATTCTGCGTCGCGATGACGAAGAATGGCTCGTCCAGTTTTCGCGTCGTTCCGTCCACCGTCACCTGCCGCTCCTGCATGCACTCGAGAAGTCCCGACTGCGTCCGCGGCGTCGCACGGTTGATTTCGTCGGCGAGCAGGATATTCGTGAAAACCGGTCCCTTCCGGAATTCGAATTCTCCGGTGTTCTGCTGGTAGACATCGAGGCCCGTGATGTCGGACGGAAGAAGGTCCGGCGTGAACTGAATCCGGGCAAAGTCCGCATCGATGCTCTTTGCGAGCGACCGGGCGAGCATTGTTTTGCCGGTGCCCGGCAGGTCCTCAAGCAGCACGTGGCCGCCTGCAATGAGCGCCGCGACCGTGAGGCGGATGGTTTCATCCTGCCCGACAATCACCTTTTCAATATTGTGTCTGATTGCAGCAATCGCCGCTGTCACTGTCCTGTCCATACCCCTGTTCCCCGTTTTGTACTGTTTTTACTGCTGCCTGTCCCGCCGGCTGTCCTGGCCATTACGTATCCAGCGCCTTCTGCATGAAGGAAAGAGCTTCCTCAAACCACCCCGCAGCGCCGGTCCCGGCTCCCAGTCCCACGCCGTGCTTTGTATCCGGATAAAACTTTGTGACGTGGCTTACGCCTGCTGCCGTGAGCGCCCTGTCGAACCGCTTCGTATTCTCCTGCGGAACATCGGTATCCTCCGTGCCGCACCAGAGAAAGGTCGGCGGGTAGGAGGGCGTCACGAGACTCTCGAGGCTGCAGTGCTTCATCATCTCTTCGTCCGGATTCTGCCCGAAAAGCATCTGCCGCGATCCCTCGTGCGTCACTCCGGACTTCATGGAAAGAACCGGATAGCACAGCGTGATGGCACCCGGCTTTCGGAACCCGTATTTCTTATATCCAAGCTCTTCGGTTCCCATTGCTGCCGCAAGATAAGCCCCGGCAGAGAAGCCGATGAGCATGTAATCTCCCGGATCGCCGTTCCCGCAGAGATTCCCGTCCTTCCCGCGCCGCCTGGCCAGTACATCTCCCCGGATAAATCCATTTTCATCCATGAGGCTCTCTGTTCCGGCATCTCCGCGGGCAGTTCCATCTGCCCCCGTGAGGTCTGCTGTTCCGGCATCCCCGCCGACATCAAGATTCCACTCCTCTGCCCTGCGCAGTGCCTCGTCGATGGCTGCCGCCACATCGTCCAGCGGCGCCGGAAACGCGGCCTTCTCCCGGACGCGGTAGCGCACGGTCACGGCCGAGATCCCGTTCTCATTCATCTTCTGCGCGATGGGTTTTCCCTCGAGATAATCCGCCACGATGTAAAACCCGCCGCCCGGGATGATGATGGCAAGCCGGTGCTTTCTCCCGTCATTCAGGAGATAACGGTACCGTTCGTATTCATTTGGTTTCTGAAATTCAAGCCGATCTTCGTGATTCATACTTCAAAACTGCTTCTTCTATTCGTGTGCTCTTCCGTAGAGCTCAGAGAGTCCCCGAATACTCCGTGCGAGGTCCTCCGAGAGGAAATTCGGCCTCAGTCTCCACTCCCAGTTGCCCTCGGAGCTTCCCGGCGTGTTGATCCTTGCCTCATCACCCTTTACGAGATAATCGGTGAGCGGGATTATGCAAAGGTCCGCAACTGACCGGTACGCCTCGCGGATGAAGTCCCACGTGAAAGCTCCATAGTCCGTATTCTCGGAGTGGATATACCGGCGCACATAATCACGGCTCCCATCCGGGATCTGCTCAATCCAGCTCCGCGTCGTCGGGTTGTCGTGCGTTCCCGTGTAGACGACGGAATTCTGCGTGTGCCGGTACGGAAGATAGATGCTGTCCCAGCTCGTGAACGCAAACTGCAGGACCTTCATGCCCGGAAATCCCGTGTCCGCAAGAAGCTTCTTTCCCTCCTCCGTCACCTCGCCGAGGTCCTCTGCGATGATCGGTACATCGCCCAATGTCTCTTTCATCACACGGAAGAAATCCATCCCCGGACCCTTCTCGAGAGTCCCGCTCTCGGCAGTTCTGGCGGTGTAGGGCACAGCGTAAAAACTGTTGAACCCGAGGAAGTGATCAATGCGAATGACGTCGAAAAGCTTCCGGTTCCTCTCGATGCGCTTCATCCACCAGCCGTAGCCGGTCTTCTTCAGCGCCTTCCAGTCGTAAATCGGATTGCCCCAGAGCTGTCCGGTCTTCGAGAACGCATCAGGAGGACACCCTGCGACGACCTCGGGCACAAAGTCCTCCGTCATGCGGAAGACATCCGGATTCGCCCATACATCCGCACTGTCGAGCGAGACATAGAACGGAATATCGCCGATGATCCGGATTCCTTTCTCCGTGGCATATTTGTGAAGGGCATCCCACTCTTTCTCAAACTCGAACTGTTCGAACCGGTAAAGCCCGATCCGCTCCGCAAGGTCCGGGAATAGATCCGACCAGAACTCCATCGGACGCTTACCGGACGATGCCTCATCCTGCCCTTCCCGGGGGCTTTCCCCGGACAGCTTCCGGGCGCTGTCCTGCGGCGCGCCGGCGCCCTTGCACCGGGCTAAACTGTCCCAGTCAAGCCAGCTTTTTCCCTCGTAGTGGTCCTTGAGGGCCATAAAGAGGCAGTAATCGTCGAGCCAGTCCGCATTTACTTCAAGAAATGCAAGATATTCCTCCGATTTCCGTCCGCCCTGCTCCGTGAAGCGGTCCGATGCGATCTGCAGGATTTTCGCGCGGCCCTCGTACTGTTTTCCGTAGTCCACGCGCTCCGGGTCCTGTCCGAAATCAATCTGATCCACCTCTTCCCACCGCAGGAGTCCCTCTTCGATGAGTTTTTCCGGTGAGATGAAATACGGGTTCCCCGCAAAGGCGGAGAAGGGCTGATACGGCGAATTGCCAAAACCGGTCGGTCCGACCGGAAGAATCTGCCAGCAGTGCTGGCCTGACTTCACAAGAAAATCGACAAACTCAAAGGCGTCCTTCGAAAGACACCCGATGCCGTACCGCGACGGCAGCGAAAAAACCGGCATCAGAATTCCTGCTTCTCTCATTGTTTTCTTTCTTGATGCATCGGATACTGTATGGCCTCCGACGGGCCAGAATTATTCTATTACGGTTCTGTGCGGGCGAGCAGTCTCTCGCGGACCGGCGGGATGAACTGCTTCTTGCGGCTCACGACGCCATCCAGAATAACCATACTGTTCTCGGACTTCTTCCCGAACGCCTCAAAGATGACCTCGCCGGCATACTTTCCCGCGTAGAGAAGCCGCGAGCTCTGGTCCGGAATACTTGTCACAAGATAGAAAAGCATGTCCTTTCCGGAGTGCTCCAGCTCATTTTCGAGAATGCCGGAGATGAGACCGGTCGCACAGTCATAAGCCTTCCGGCTCATGTAGAAGCCCTGGCCCACGGCGATGGTAAACTTTCCGATCGCGAATTCCTTGAAATCGGTGTAAAGCACATCCTCCGCCGTCCGCCCGGTGAGATCCTCGCCGGCTTCGAACATCTTCGTCCCGTACTCATTGATATCCTCACCCGCGATGGATGCAAGATCCTGCGCGGCCGCCTTATCAAGCATCGTACAGGTCGGCGAATGAAACATCATCGTATCGGACAGTATTGCCGAGAGCATGAGACCCGCGATTTTCTTCGGAATCTCCACGTTCTTCTCCCTGAACATCGAATAGATGATGGTTGAAGTGCAGCCGACCGGCTCGTTGCGGAAATAGACCGGTCCGCTCGTCTCCATCGTTCCGATGCGGTGATGGTCGATGATCTCAAGCACCTCCGCCTCGGACAGGCCATCAACCGCCTGCGACATCTCGTTGTGGTCGACGATGATGACCTTCTTCCGGTGCATGTTCAGCAAATTTCGTCTGCTGACGACGCCGCAGTACTTGCCCTCTTCGTCGAGAATCGGGAAATACCGGTGGCGGAGGCTCGCCATGACTCTTCTTGCTTCCTCAATAGGTGTATTTAGATGAAACGTGACAAGATCCTTCGATACACAGAAGTGGCCGATCGGGGCCGCCATTGTAATAAGCCGCGATGCCGCATAGGTATCGTAATGCGTCGTGATGACCGTGCATCCGCTGTCCCTGGCACGTTTGAGGAGAATGTCCGGAACCGCAGCGTCCATGCAGACGACAATGCACTGCGCGCCGTAGTCGATGGCGCACATCTGCGCCTCATACCGGTTCGACACCATGACGACATCGCCCGGCTTCACGAGCTCTGCCATTGCCTCCGGACTCGTGCCGACATGCAGGTTCCCGCCCGTGACGAATCCGTCCGGGTCCCCGATCAGCATCTTTCCGTCAAGCACCTCGAGAATGTTTGAGTAACTGGTCCTGGCATCGCCGAGAACGGAGGTGTTGAAAATCTCCATGTTCGCATTCGCAATATCCTTCACGGAGATAAGACCTTCAAGATTATTGTCCTCATCCGTAATGACCAGCGTGTCAATGTGCCGTTCATTCATGCGCTGCCATGCCTTGCGCATGCTCATTCCACCGTCGACGCCGGGCTCCTGGCGGATGTCGATGTTACTGATATTCGGACGCATGTCGACCGAAAGTCTCGGCACGTCCACGCCGAAATGATTCAGCACGAACGCGGTCTCGCGGCTGATGTCGCCCGCGCGCCGCGGCTCATAGGTTCCCTCATCCGTATGATTCTTAAGCCAGGCGTACGCGATCGCCGAACAGATTGAATCTGTATCCGGATTCTTGTGCCCGATGACCCGTATGACCCTCTGCCTTGCTGTATCAAACATACATCTCTCCCGTTCCCGTAAGAACTCCGGCTTCTGCCGCTCTCTGTGCCGGATCGTCGCCTCACAGCTCCCGTCTGTCAGCTTCCGTGGTCGTTCCGGCTTATAGTCTTGTCCGAAAATATATCGTAATTATACTACACGCAGCCTCTCTGCAGTCGGGAAGACGCTGGCCGAGGGAGAATATTGAGATTCCCATGGCTGAAGCTTCCCGGATGATGTCTCTCGGCCGGGAAAAGTAAAAAAAGGAACCGCTATGCGGTTCCTCCGTAAAGCATTACTTATCTTTGCACTTACATGGTTATGACTTCTTCCAGGCAGGCATGTCCTGTGAGCTCTCTGCTCCTCTCATCCGGCTGTGAGAAGCCTCCATAGATGTGGAACTTCCCCGCGCGGATCTTCCGGATTCCATCCTCGTCGACCGTGGCCAGTTCATGCGGCCGCACATGAAGAATGACTTCCTTTGTCTCGCCGGGCCCCAGGTGTACGCGCCCGAATGCGGCAAGGTGCGGGAACTCGGCATCCCACTCGTCCTCCGCCTTCACATATACCTGTGCCGTCTCATCGGTTGCATACTTTCCGGCATTGGTCACCGTCAGCTTTACATTCACGCCGTCGATACCCTTCTCTGCGCCGAAATCATCACTTCCGCCGAACGCAGTTGTTCCGGCAGGTGCTGCAGCGGCTCCCGATGCCAGTCCTGCCGCGTCTGCCGTACCGGATTCCGTCCAGGAAGCTGCCTCTCTCTTCACCACGTCCGCTTCGATTTCAGTGACGCAGCAATCGCCGTATGTAAGTCCGTAGCCGAACGGATACAGCGGTGTTCCCTCGTAATAGCGATAGGTGCGTCCCTTCATCGAATAATCGGTGAACGCCGGGAGATCCTTGTCGGTCTCGTAGAAGGTGACCGGCAGCTTACCGGAAGGAGAGGTCTCTCCGAACAGGACGGATGCCACATTCGCTCCGCCTCTTCCGCCGGGATACCAGACCTGAAGAACCGCATCCGCATGATCTTCGGCCGTCCGCAGATTCACGGCGCTGCCTGTCATGTTCACGAGGATGACCGGCTTTCCGGTCTGCAGCATGCCGCGCAGCAGCTCAAGCTGCTGGAACGGAAGTTCGAGGTCCTTCTTGTCGCCGGAGAAGTATGCGTTTCCGGCATCTCCCTCTTCGCCCTCCATCGTCTCATCGAGACCGAGAACGATGATGACAACATCCGAAAGTGCCGCGCACTCCTGCGCCTCTGCCAGCCGGTCGAGACTCGTCTGGCTCGAGAGATCCTCGCAGTTATCCTTCTTGAGGTCGCAGCCCTCCGAATAATAAACGCGGACATCGCTGCCGAGATAATCCTGGATGCCTTCGAGGACAGTCACATAGCGGGAAGCATCCCCGTGATAGTTGCCCTTCAGTGCTGCGCGGCTGTTCGCGTTCGGTCCGACCACCGCGACTGCCTTCAGTTTCTTCTTGTCGAGCGGAAGGATTCCGTTGTTCTTGAGGAGAACGAAGCTCTCCTTTGCGACGCGGTCCTCGAGGGTCAGGTGCTCCGGGCTTTCCACCTCCGTTGCCGGGATCGAATCATATTTCGTTTTGTCGAACATGCCGAGCAGGAACCGCGTCGTGAACAGGCGCACCGCCGACTCTGTGATGTACTTCTCATCGATCATGCCGGCTTCGTACGCGTTCATGATCCGCTGATAGGTGCAGCCGCAGTTCACATCCGTGCCGTTCTCAAGAGCGAGAACCACGGACTCCTCCGGAGTCTTCGTGATCTTGTGATTCTTGTGGAAATCCTGGATTGCCCAGCAGTCGGACACGAAGTGGCCCTGGAATCCCCAGTTTTTGCGAAGGATTTTCTGCAGCGCTTCCGAGCCGCAGCAGACCTCTCCGTTCGTGCGGTTGTAGGCACCCATCACGGCCTCAACCTCAGCCTCTTTTACAGCCGCCTCAAATGCCGGAAGATAGGTCTCTTCCATGTCCTTCTTCGAGGCGACGGCATTGAAATGATGGCGCTCCGCCTCGGGTCCCGAGTGCACCGCAAAATGCTTTGCACACGCGGCGGCCTCCATGTATTCGCCACCCTGCTGCACGCCTTCGATGAAATTGACGCCCATTCTCGACGTGAGGAATGGGTCCTCACCGTAGGTCTCGTGGCCTCTGCCCCAGCGCGGATCGCGGAAAATATTCACGTTCGGTGCCCAGAACGTAAGTCCCTTATAAATGTCGCGGTCGCCGCGGCGGCTCTCGAAGTTGTACTTTGCTCTTCCTTCGTCTGCGATGACGCTGCCGACCTCCTTCAGCGCTTCCTCGTCAAAGGTCGCTGCCATGCCGATCGCCTGCGGGAACATCGTGGAAACGCCCGCGCGCGCGACCCCGTGCAGTGCCTCATTCCACCAGTTGTACGCCGGAATCCCCAGCCGCTCGATCGCGGGTGCGTCAAAACGCAGCTGCGAGGCCTTCTCCTCGATGGTCATCTTCCCGACGAGCTCCTCGGCGCGCTTTCTTGCTTCTTCTCTGGTCATTGTCATCCTTCCGGCAGGGCCCCGGAACCGGGGCCCCGCTCATTTATGCTCTTGTCTGCTCTTTATGCTGTTGTACCTGTTTTTCTGTTTGCCGGCTGACAGTGAGGTACACATCCCGTTCTCTGTGTCATATTGGCTGAAGGACAGGATACAGATTTCCTTTCTGCCCTGCCGGCAGACGGCGGGGGATTCAGCCCCCGTTTCCTACTGTCATTATTTGATCTTGATCATGACCTTCAGAGCATCTGTCTTGTTGTTCAATGCTTCCATGTATGCGTCCTGAATGTGATCGAAGTCAAACTCGTGTGTGACGAGCGGCTTAACGTTGATTGCGCCCTTCGCGACCGCTGCGATGGCGCGCGGATAGATGTTGCGATAACGGAAGACGGACTTGATGGTGAGTTCCTTGTCCATCACCTGTGCGAAGTTGAACGTGATCTCCGGCTTTACGGAGATTCCGACAAGGGTAATCGTTCCGCCGCGCTTTACGAGGAACGGCGTCTGGGCGATGGTGACCGCGGAGCCTGCCGTCTCGAACACCTTCTCGGCTCCCTGTCCGTTCGTCGCCTTCTTCACAGCCTCGAAGATATCTTCCTTCCCGCTGTTGATGACAACATCGGCACCCATCTCCTTCGCCATCGAAAGTTTGGAATCGATGAGATCCGCGACGATGATCTGCCCTGCTCCGTGTGCCTTGCAGGAAAGCATTGCCGTCATGCCGATGGTGCCGGCGCCGAGGATGAGAACGGACTCACCGACCTGAACATCTCCCTGGTTTGCCGCATGGAAACCGACGGATAGCGGCTCGATCAGTGCGCCTTCCTTCGTGCTCACATTGTCCGGAAGCTTAAAGCAATAGTCCGCCGGAAACTCGATGAACTCCTCATTGCATCCCGGGACCGGAGGAGTAGCCAGGAACTGAACATCCGGGCAGAGATTGTACCTGCCGGACTTGCAGAACTCACAGGTTCCGTCCGTCACGCCAGGCTCAAGGCAGACACGGTCACCGACCTTGAGATTCGTGACGCCCTCGCCGACCTCTGTCACCGTGCCGGCTGTCTCATGGCCGAGCATGTAATCCTGTGTTGTGTCAACGATATAGTTTCCGACTCGTCCGTTGTGAAAATAGTGGACATCCGAGCCGCAGATTCCGACATACTCGAGGGATACGACAACCGTTCCCCTGTGAGCGGTGGGCTTCGGAATCTCCTTGATGATCATGTTGTCAAGTCCGCGCATGAATGCGCCCTTCATCATTTCCATCTGTTTCTCCTTTTCTCCTGCTCTTTTACAGGTTTAAGGCCCGGGAGGGCTCGGCACTCTGCCCGGTACAGTAAAAACCGCAGGCGTCCCATGAAAAGACGTCTGCGGGACCGCATCCGTTCAGTCAGCAAAGAACAGCGCTTTCAATCAGAAAACATTGTCCTTCGTCAGAACGAGTTTCCGTCATTAAAGTTTTTGCGTTGTGAAAACAGTTTCATCCATGAAAACCGTTTTCATTTATGAAAACGGATTCTCATCTACGTAACGG
>Ga0256404_1003824_pt1 | contig 29758 bp, 41 predicted proteins | sample RumenRJG_01DNA_FD_185990 | JGI IMG/M metagenome (GOLD analysis project Ga0256404, IMG submission 185990) | Bovine rumen microbial communities from Lethbridge, Alberta, Canada - RJG_01 | ecosystem: Host-associated > Mammals > Digestive system > Stomach > Rumen | place: Canada: Alberta | collected...
TTTTGTCCCACGATGGATGCACCGCGCAATAATGCGTGCCATTGCTTTGCTCATTTCTGTCCTCCTTAGATTGCTGCGATTGCGTCTTCGAGGTCGGAAAGACGAGAATCGACAATTTCATCATGTGTAAATGCTCGCGTCTTGAATGTGGCAGTAATGTTGCCGCTTGGACCTGCGGATGCCGAAACTCCGGTATACACAACCTGTGCAATACTGTTCCCGTCGAACGTTCCGCCAATCAGGTTATCGGCTGTTTCAAACTCTGCTTTGATTGCGTCAAGGTCTGCGAATTTTGCCACTACCGCCACCATCGCGCTGATGGTTGAGGCGTCAGTAAATTCAACTTCATTTCCGCTTCTGAATACCAGTTTCTTCATTTAGTATTCTCCTTCCATATATTTTTCTTTGTAGTCTGAATATTAATTAAATTGATGGTAATATTATATCATTTTCTGACATTGCATAAAACAAGACAACCTCGTGAATGAGACTGCCTATTGTTCATGAAAGTCTGATTTATCGCGTATGTGCTGGCCTAGGCAGTACGTTTCCACATGTACACTGCCAGATACGGAGGCATACTATTAGTCATATCTGTTGAGCCTGTTAATTCTACAAAAGAACCATCATTATAATGATCAGTGGAAGAGTTAATCTGGCTATCAGCATTATGTGTCCATCCATACAAGCTACTTGGATAATCTTTCCAGTGGTAACGGTAATTTGAACTAAAGGCTGTAACATTATAGTAGTTACCAATACAAGCCGCCGCATTACCACCTAATATGTGTGAGTGAGAAGCGCTTCCGCCAAGTTCACCGGCAGGTATATTATAATGATTTGCATCTTCATGCCCCCAATAATCCGTTGTGTTTGCGTCGTTTGCACCGGCGCCGATAAGGAATCTGCCCTTGATCTGCTCCCACGTTCCACCAAATAGTTCGGCTGGGTTTGTTGCATTGACAGACATGTAGATTGATCCAACCGGATACAACTTGTTCGCTAAATCAGACTTTAGCGAACCGATCTCACTTCCGATATTCGCCGCTGTCACATTCGTTCCGATTGTCCACGTATCGCCCTTCGCAACTGATGCTGTGACCTTGTACAGCGCGTTGCTGATCATCACGTACTCGTCGACGGAGTGTGCGTTTGTTGCGGTTCCGGCTGACTCAATCTGCGCGGTATTTTTGGCAAGCTGACTTGCCTGATCTACCACTCCGTCCAATTTTGTTTTATCCACAGCGCTCATGAGACCATCTGTGCTTGAAGTAGCGATGCCGTACGTGGTGGTACTATCCTGCTGAGTAAATGTGGTTGTCGTGCCATCCAGTGCCGTTGCTGTAAATGTGGTGCCTGATCTTGTAATGCTCTTGATCGCTTTGGACTGGTCAAGGTTTGCTACGCTGCCGAGACCGACCTGAGCCTTTGTAACCACGTGCGGATTGTTTTTATTGTTAATATGGTCGTTTATAATTTCACTGACCGCATTATTGGCTTTGCCATCAAGAGCCTCCTGAACGGCTGTTGAAATTGGTTTATCAGCATCAGAAGTATTATCAACATTGCCGAGGCCGACATCCGCCTTACTGAGAGTCACCGCGCCCGTTTTACCGTTGATGCTTAGAACACTGTCGCCTGTCTCGCTTTTCAGTTTTGCGATGATTGCGTCCGCAAGCGTGGCATAGTCTATCTTTGCGTTCGTGTTGCCGCCACTAAGCAAAGGAAACATATCCCCTGTTTGAATATCATTCACTTCTGGGAACGAACTCAGTTTTGCTCCTGCATTCGCCATCTTCTACTTCTCCTTCCTTTTCCATGTACATCTGCATGATGTCACTGCTTATTTCTGCCTGTTCTCGACTTCGTATTTCAGCAACAGATTCAGACAGAATACCGTCCACGATATACGATGGCAGTTTGTATGTGTTTTTAATTTTTGAGATGGTATTTTTGATTTCATTTCGGGCAAGCTGAACTGCTACATTGAGTGATACATCCATTTCTTTTCTCCTTCCATTTCCTCCTTCGCGCAATCCGGACAAATTGCGAACGAAGGACTGTCACCATAATTCTGCTCATCTGGCTGAATCGCATGGCTCATGTAAGAATTTGTAAAAACTACTTCTTTCCCACAATTTGCACACTGTATAGTGTCCGGATGATCAAATGATACGAGTGTACAATGCCATGACACAGAATGTTTTTCAAATTTTCCCATTGGATAAATCCACTTTTTCATAACCATCTCCTTATGTAAACGTAGTTACAATGCCGCCGTCCACAACCAGATGTCTTTTAATAGGTTCGCCCTGGAATACTCGGATTGTTTTCGTTGAGCCGGATGCTTTACCGCTTGCAGTAACAACGCTCTTACTGCTTGACTGCAAATATGGCGCACGGTAATTTATTCCGGTAACAACAGTTATCCAAGCATTATTACCATACTGATTTTTACAGTAAATTGTAGTTGTTTGTGCAGTGCATGATCCTGCATTAAGACTAACACTGCCGATAACATTTTCTTTTGTATCATATCCATTAGAAACATTTGTTACAACTGTTTCTGTTGTTGTTGCAACTCTGTGGAATTCGAGGTCTGATGACGCTCCTTCTGAAACGAAAAACCTACTCGCCCGGATTCTATACGATGATGTACAGTCTATATAAGCACCAGTTGGTATATTGCTCCAGTACGCTCTTATGATTCCATTTTCAATGCCTATCTTACTTCCAGTAGGGCCGCCCCAATAACAATATCCGTTGTCCATCAAGGTAAAATAAGTGGATATAACTGTTAATTTCTTGGCCGTGATTGCTCCTGTGGACAGATCCAAAACCATGTTGTTATTGGCATCATGAATCTTTCCCGTCGTGATATTCGAACCATTGATAGTGGTCTCGCCGCTGTTCTTGAGGTTGTTGAACGTGACAAAACCAGTAATATTTACCTTGTTTGCATTAATCTTTATTGATTCTGCAGACTGATTGATACTTGAAATTATTTCATCTTTTCCCACTTTTTTACTGACTGTTGAAGAAATCGAATCTGTAGTTTGTTTGATTTCGGTCTTCTCCTCTATCGCATCTGCTTTAGTCTGGTATGTTCTGGCAACAGACGATGTGATATCCTGCGCTGTCATTGTCAGTCTGGATTCCATCGTTTCCAGTGTGGCATACTCAGCAAGTGCAGTGTTCATTTCGCCTGTAATGATTCCATGTTCCTCTTTCACAGCAAGCGAAATTTTGCTTGGGATCACATCTATCTGTGCTTGCAAATCGTCCAGAACAGTAAACTTGTTTCCGTACTTCGCAAGTTGTTCTTCTGTGGCAATCAGTGAGATTTTATCGTTTGTCTGTTTGATTGCTGAGGATGTCTTTTTGTAAACGAATGTAGGGTCTACATAGCGCATGATGGTTACAGTGTCATAATACAATGGATTATCACCGTAACACGCCACGATTACTGCACTGTTGGACGATTTATAAAGGTCGCTCGTTGCGCTCAAAATAAGCGTGTTTCCGCTCGTTGTGAAACCATGTTGACCGCTTACTACATCATAGAAATTTGCTCCATTTGTCGAATATCTCCACTTGCCAAACTTCACGCCACCAGAAAAGGTAGGCGTGATAGTTATGGTATTTGGAATATAAGTTGCGGCATCCGTTTCTGGATTGTAGTCATAGGAGACAAAAGCGGAATCTGTGACATTCAGTTTTACAAGTGTACCATTACTATATCTTGAAATTGTAATAGGCTGTGACTTCATTAATCTTCCATCTCCAACAAATAGTTACTATCTTCAGAAATAAGCGCTGTTCCATCTTCAGCAAACAGATAAAAGGCATCTGCCCACTCAAACCAAATCAACGCCCTGTTATCACAAAGATCTGCATCAACAGTAATCGTTTTGGTTTTTCCTTTAAAAAACGTTTGGTCTGATTCTTCATCTGGTTTTATAAACCACTGATACTTATAAACAGTTCCATTAGGGTCTAAATCTTCTCCAGTTCCATCTGTCACCATAGCGGTAAGCGTAACATCTTTTGGAGAATCCTTGCTGACGCTCGTTCCAGAATCCGGCAAAACATAACCAACAATTGCACTGTCTCCAGTATCACCCTTTTGTCCTGTCTTTCCTGCTGTGCAAACAGGGTCACTGTAACTGCTTGTTCCGTCTGCATAAGTTGTCTGTACACGCTCCCAAATGTACTTTGATTCTTCCCATGCGGGCGGTGTCGTTGTCCATTCTCCACCTATAAGTGCAGTCGGTGATGCAGAGGAATAATACCAGTTAACATAACTAGCAACGGCAGTTCCTTTTTCAACATAAGTGTTAGAAAACTGCGAAATTAACTGCTGATTATTTGCTTCGATTTTTCCTGTGACGGATGTTTCTGTAGCATAATCATCAAGCTGAGATTCTATTTCGGAAATCGCATCGAGTTTAGCTTGATTGGCGTATGTTTTAGCATTGTTTTCAACTCTTGCAAGGTCTGCTGTTGTGACCGCTCCGATTTCTCCGGGGTCAAGAGAAATTGAAATATCACCAGTGGTCAGATTCCAGTAGTTTTTACCCTTGAGGTCGGTTATAATACCGCCTTTCAGAATGTCCGCGGTGACCGAACCAGAATTGATGAAATTGGCATTGAAACCGCCGTCTATCGTCCATGCAGTCACAAATGCTTCTGGATCATAACCACTATTAGAAAACCCAATTCCGTTCATGTTCATACGAATGACATTCACCGCAGTGTTTATATCATCGGTATCCATGATAAGAATCTCATTTGGATGTCCGTCTGCGTCCGTATTGATTACAACATGACCGCCCATACCGCCTTTGATAAGGTCGGTGGCCGTTTTTAACGCTTCGCGCAGAAATGTGGTAGTGGGAACTTGGTTCAAGATTGCATCAGTAATCTGTGCTTTCATGACATCAGCGAAATTTGTTCTCGCTGTTCCCAACTCCATTCGGTCATAGCGTTCTGCAAGGATGTTGTACTCGGTGCGAATAACCTTTTTCTTGATTTGAGTAAGTCCCAAATCTGGATATGAAACTGTAACAGTATCGCACAGCCTTACCCTTTGCAATGCCGCAAAATTCTCATATCCAGCTGTCTGCCAGAACGGTACGAACTCGACAGTTATATTTTCACTCGGACTTGCAGTATCGTTGTTGTTTAGATACCTTTTCGCCCTGTTCCTAAGTTGTTCAATTGTAGGTTGTTCCTGCCATTCGCCAGACAAATCAAGCGGCACAGCAATAATTTCTGTTACGCCTTCAAGTGCAACATAATGTTCTGGAAGTGTAACAATGATTTGGGAATCTTTCTGCGTGGATTGCCAGAACGGAACTACCGCATTGTAAACTGTGCTTATGTCATAATCATGTACAAGATTGGTAAGGTTCTTTCCGTATGCAATACGAACGCCATTGTCCTGTCCTCTGTTCTGCCACAGGCGTACTGTGAAGTTGTCCCACTCATATTCACCGCCGCCATATACATCAAGAATCGAACCTTCCACACCACCAAGAATTTCTTTCAGCGGTACTGGAACTGTTGTTTCAAAGTTCCCTTCCGTTTCTTTGTCTGTCCAGAACGTAAATTCGTTGTCTGTTACAGAGTGATACCCAAACGTAGCAAACGCCTGTGTAATAGACGAAGCTGTCATTGGCTCCAGAATCGTGTGGGCAAGTCTATAGCTAATATGATGAGCATAAAACGTAACTATGCCACCAATAGGAGCAGAACGTTTGTAAATATCAAACGGCTGAAGTGTGTGAGTATCATCATGCCAACACGCTACTATCATTCCCTCTTGAATCTCAGAATAGTGCGTGTCAGTAATCGGCACATCAAACTCGACTTCATAGATACCATTCCGTTCTTCAATACAAACGGCTCTTGTACAGTGAATCCTGCCGATGCCGTTTGTATTAAATTGTGTTGTTCCTTTGGGGTAAAGTATAGGATTCATAGTCTATAGCTTTTTGCAATGCAAAGAACTGAATTAACGCCCGTCACAGTGACATCTCTGCCATTACTGTCTAACCTAGGAAATTCCAAAGAGTTCAACACCGTTTTGTTGTTGTAATTATTCCCTTTGTAATAAACCTCCTGAGTTTCACAATCAACAACAAATGGGCCAATAACACCAGTTACTGTAATAGATTTGTTACCGATTGTAAGCGTTGTATTTCCATTGCTGTTTATCACAAACATTGGATACTGGGGAAGCGTAGAACCTGTTCCTATCGTTCCGTTTGCAGTGTTGTTTATAACTCTTAAAGTTATGTATCCTCTTCCGGTATAACGCTCTGGCGTTCTGTCAAAGACGAGTTGAAATTTTGCCGTTTTACCGTCTCGGGAAACTTTTGGCGTTGTTGATTCATGAAAGCACGCTTTGTACCACTCCCCTTTGTTTATGGTGTCATACAAAAGACCATATCCCTTCACCTTCGCCAGTGCGTTCATCATCTCTCTGTAAACAGTAGCAAAATCTTCAGTAATAACAACGTCATAAATCATCCGAACATTGTTGAAATATCCATCGCTTAAAAGAACGGCTCCGTTTTTGCCATGGATCTGCATGGTTTGGAATGACTCAGCAGGAAAAGTGTGTAGATCATTTCTGAAAACATAAATTTTGGAATGTCCTCTTGTTATTATGCCGCCCTTAACAGGATCTAGTTCGACTAAATCGCTACCGCTATCAACATTGGCATTAGCAACAATATCATCTGGATTGCTCCAATCCACGCTTCGGAAAATTATGTTGTTTCCTGTTTTGCTCATGCGTAAGCTGCCCTTCTCTGATTATCCTGCAATGTGAAAATCTTCTCGATTTCACGAGCCAGTTCTCTAACGTTCTGTCCCTCTGCACCGTATACGTTGATAGTAATACCGCCGTTGTACGTTGCGCCACGATTCACGCCTTCTGTGCTGAACTGTATATTGCCACGGATCATATTTCCCATGCGATTCATGCTGTCTTCAACGAGCGGAAGATTTTCGTCAATTCCCTTGGCGAACTGTTTCATCATGTCTGGCGCGTAGGTATGAAAGTCAGACAGCGGACCGACATCCGGTTCCGAGAAATGGATGTGGCTTCTAACCACATCTGCCAAACCAGACATGGCGGATTTAATTTTGCCAAATCCTTTTTTAATACCGCTAACAAAATTGCTTATTAAATCAGCACCCCACGATAATGCTTGACTGGCTATCTCTTGGAATTTTGCGTTGATTTTTTCTCTGATTTTAAGAATTGCATTTACAATCTCCGGAAGATTGTCGATTAACGCAGTAGCGAATACTACGATTAGATTAAATGCCGCTTCTACAATCTTCGGGAAATTTTCGACAAGTGCATCGACAATCGCTATAATGATTTCTGGTGCTTTTTCAATCAGTATAGGTAGTGAATCGATAATACCCACTGTAAGACCTGTAATCAAAGCAATTGCTGCATCAACCATCAAATCCACATTGTCAACAAGAGTATTCACAATCTGCAATACCACATCAACAATTGTTGGAATCAATGTGGGCAATGCCTGTGAAATACTATTTGCAAGCTGTAAAATAATCTGCAATCCTGTACTAACAAGCATCGGCAGATTGTCAATGATTGATTGACTGATGCCCATCACCAAATCAGCAAGTGCAGGCACGATGGCAGGCAGATTTTGAATGATTGCATCACCAAGTGTAAGCAGGATATTTTTTCCCACTTCCACAATCTTTGGCAACATCTCTGAAAGCTTATCGATGACCTGTCCAATACCTTTAGAAATCCGTTCAATTCCTTCATCGTAATCGCCTGTGAATAAATTTGTCAACCCATCCATCACATCTGTGATTGCAGGCAGAAATTCAGACAGCATGTTTCTTTTCAAGCTGTCAAATCCTGTGCTCATGTCCTGCAATGTGTCTTGGAATTGCGCAGATGCCTTCACAGCATCATCAGACATTACACCGCCCAATTCATGCACTCTGTCACGCATTTTCTGCGTTTCTTCTGCTGATGTATTCAGAAGCGCACCAAGCTCTGTTGCACCTCTTCCAAGCAACTGACTTGTAATGTATGTTCTTTCTGTGCCTTCCTCCATCCCTTGCAGGCCTGTGATGACTTTTGCAAACAAATCTTCCTGTGAAAGATTTGCCACTTCTTCTTCAGAAATACCAAGCTTCTGGAATGCATCACTGCCCCTTTCCGCCTGCATTGCAAGCGTTTTCATGGAAGGCTTCAATGCATCAATGCTTGTGCCGGAATGTTGCATGATTGCATCCCACTCTTGGTATGCCTGGGCAGAAATGCCCATTTTCTGTGACATTTTATCAATATTGTCACCATATGCCGCAACATCACCTGTACCTTTTACAAGTGATGTTCCTGCGGCAATAGCCGCTGAACCAACAGCCGTAACAGCCGCCGCCCCAACTGCCGCCGCTTTTTTGAGTCCACTACCAAAGGTTGAACCTTTAGTCTCTGCGTCGCCCAAGCCTTTTTCATATTCACTTGAATCTAGTGACAGTTTTGCCACAAGGCTTAATAAATCCATGTTATATCCTATGTAGTTTATCCATTATACTGGCTTTTATTTCCTCTGGATCTCTTGTGTCTTCCTTCTTGGGGATGATGATGTCTGCGTATCTATCGGCCAGCCGTTTACCTTCACCCATTGCTTTAAGCGAATCGGTAACGTATATTTTAAATACCTTTTCTTCCTGTAAAATCTTAAAAGCGGATATGCAGTGCTCCACCACGTATTCGCGTCCAAATATCTCAAGTAAATCGAGACGTACACTCTTTACACATTCAAAATATTGGTCTGCCCCCACCGATAGAATGAAACAAAAAAATTAACTACCGCATCATCCGATATCAAATCCGCGATACACTGCATATATTCAGATATACTGTGATTGTCCACATCATCCGGCTCTACAAAACACATAAGCGCAAGAATCCTTAATGTTTCGTCCGGATGTTCTCCCATCGCCGCATCAAAAATGTCAGAAAGATTTTTCATTCCCTGCTCTTTGACCCGCTTACCATTCTCGGAAATTATTTTTTGCTTTTCTTCTGCTGTTGCTTCTTGCGGAATTTCGATAATTTCCGGCTTTCTTGCGCGAATGTTTTTCAGATCTATGTCAGTGATCCATTTTTCCAGATCTTTTTTGATTTTGTATGTCTGTTTGAGAAATTCTGTCGGTGTGCAGTTGGCTAAGTTTTTCATTTATTTTCCTTATCCTTCAGATGGATGGCGCTACGCTGTAAATTTCAATCGGAACTACATCCTGTGCACTGATTGAAACATGACCGGTCAGCGTTGTTTCAATCTGACCTTTGCTGTTCTTTTCAGTTTTGAGTCCAAAACCCTCTGTGGACAGTGCGTTAAGCAGTTTAACGGCGACCATGCCGCCATCTGCTCTGTCACCAACCCACCAGATATCTTGAAAGTCGGTTTGTTTTAAATCTGCTCTCGGCGTTACTTTTCCAGTATTACCTGTTTCGATGTCTGCCGCGCCAAGTGACAGTTTGATAAACTCTGGCGAAACGCCAATTCCTGTGAATGTCATAGAGCAATCCCAGTAATCGAGTTTCTTCAGTTCTTTCATATTGTTCGGGCAGTTATCTACATCTTCGCCCATATCGCTATAATTTGGAACAGCTTTGATTTCAATGCCGCCAGTTGTGGCACAAATAATATCGCTTTCGATACTTGCGGCAGGCTTGGCAACATCAAACGTCCGCAGAATTACTCCTGCATCAAGTTGTAAACCCTCGAAAGTATCAAGCGGAATTTTTGTAAATTTTCCCATATTGCTCCTTTCAATAAGCAGTTAAAAATTCTGCTATTATGTTGATGTAAATTCTACGGACCATATCGTCACCCGGGTCCGACATTCTCTGGGCAAACGGTGTACCCTTCATTATCCACAAGTACCCACCGTCTATTTTTATCGGTTGCATATTCGTTATATACTCCGATATTTGTTCCGATTTTTGTGACGCCTCAGCCCAAGAAAGCGACCTATACCAGAGAGAACCGTATAAAGTAACAGGTCCTTCCAAGCTATCGGTACTAACTGAATATGTAATATAAGGAGCAACAGCGTCATCAGGAACTGTATTTTCATCATATGCAACTAGTCCAAATCCACTCCAAAAAGAATGAATAGCTTGTGCTTTATCCATTTGGAAGACTCCATTCCTCGGCGGTTACTTGCCTCATATCTAAATTTGCACTTGCTGGGGTATGTTTATCATCACCATCAGACGTAACTCTAAATATTTTACCATCTCTCAATCGTCTGAATACATCATGATATTCAAGAGTTAAATTTTTGCGAGTAGTAATAGTATAAAGACTAGTCACGCCTTGTTTATCAGCAACTCTTGCTCCCATAGAAGTATCGAAGACTATTGCGGCATAAAATTCAGCTCCTTCTTGCCAAGATATAGTTGTTCCACCATAACCGTCTGGGGCAGTAGTCTTATCTAAATAAATGCATTTCTCCATTGCTTCATCTAATAAACTCATGCAATTTTCCTCCAATGATTAAGACGACTTCCAAACACTATTCTCCAATCGGCTGGATTGCTACTATTATTAGATGAATTTTGACCTGACCCTTTACTATATGAGTAACCACCAAAACTTTCAGATTGATAAGGACTATTCATTGCATCGCCATACTTGTCAATCCATGCGGTTATCTCATCAACAAGGGCGATGACCGCAGGAGGAACGGCCATAGCCCATATTTGCCCAGTAAACGTCTCGTCGGTAAGATCGTTTGCCGGGTATCTGTGAACACCGTCGTTAAACACAGACCCATAGATTCTGAAATACTGCCCGTCCTGTAAGAAGTCAAGCACCACACTACCGTCGGAGATGGTAAACGACCCGTCCACTATGTCTCTTTCGAAGTAGTTATGTATGTAATCCAGAATCTGTTCTAACATATCTCTTCCTAGCCCTTCCGTGCCTTTTTCTTGGCCTCTGGCGTCTTAGACGGGCCGACACCCGCCTTCGTCCCTACAGTGTCTTCCTCGGCCTCGGAGAGGCCTTCCTTGGGGTTCTCGTCGACAATCAGAGCAACACCACGTCTATTGCGGTCGGAGGATAACTCCTCCAACCGCTTTTTGTTAACGTTAATGCCCGCTCTCGGGAATCCATCCCCCGCATTATAGATGTATCCACCATCCTGCATGTCAGCAAACGCAACAACTACTCGAAACATTACGCCCCCTCAACCTCGGTAACAGTAGCCGGGAAAATGCTGTTCGGGTTGTAAAGAACCGGCATGAAAAGACCGGATGCCTTGGTCCACAGAACCGCAGGATCCTTCTCCATCCACTGAGAAATGTATACGTACGGAGACTGCCCGGAAGTGCTGACCGGCATAAACTGACCTGCATCAACTTCGGGAGGATTGCCCCACAGGCCGATACCCATTTTGCCACCCGGATTTGTGGCGAAGAACGTGATCTTATCTACCGGGAAGTATCTCTTCTGAGTAATCACGGGTCTACCGTCGGAACCGATGGTCGCGGATGCGCCGTAGGTCAGATCGCTTTCCACGATCCGGGTAATACCGAACTCTTCATCGAGGTGGGCTTCAAGAGCGGACCGGGAGATGAGAGCACCTGCGGATGTGTTGCCGCCAATAGCGGTCTGCAGGGCGGTATTCTTGCGCATCTTGGTGATGTTCTTCTTGGAAGTCATCATACCATTAATGGTGATGCCATGATCCGTTGCGTAATCGATAACCGCCTGAATCTGTGCATCAACATCTGCAGTCTTGTGGACGTTAATTGTGAACGCTTTATGCGCGGCAGGAACGCCGTAATCGACAGTAAGGTTGAGGTTGTTCTCCTTGATTGTTACCTGTCCGGTTGCCATAAGTTCATTTTTGGCCACCTTTGTACGAGTAACTACCTGATCGGCCAGTCTCACACCGTCGTTGATTACGTAATCGTACATCTCGTCGTTCCGGACACCGGCACGAGTGAGTGCTCTCATACGCTCGGACTGATTGATCTTAACTTTGATCAGGCCCTTCTCGATGTTGTGGTTATCAACCGGGACGCGGAATGTGGTCTGCGCTTCGGTATCAAAACCATGGAACTGAGCCATTACTGGAATCTGGTATTCATCAGCAATAGACTGCCATGCGGCTACAAGGTTATCGGTCTTATCATCTCCAAAGAGGCCATCAATTGGATCATTCGGTCTGTTGACCTGAAAGCCCATGTCAAGCCATTCTTCTTGCGGAATGAATCCAAGGATGTTGTTTTCAAATTTAGGCATTGTTCTGCTACCTCCTTAAGAATTGGTCCAATTAGGACGGGTTACTGCCGGGGAAGTTGCAATAAACTTAAACCCTTTTGCTTCGAGTGCCGCCTGTACACCAGTGGCCGGAGCTACCGGAAGTCTATCCAGATAGACAGTCCCCTTTAACACAACAGAACCCGGCATATTACCGGTTGTAACATCAACATCTTCGTAAACGATACCTTCAACGGTACCCGATGCATTAGCCGGGTAAAAAGTACCCATCTTTACGTATTTGCCACCGTTTGCGGCAGTCGTTGCACCTTCCTGTGCAATCTGTCTGGTCTTTCTTTCGCATTCCTCGTGAGCGAGGAACCAACCGGGGGCGTACGTCTTGCCCTGTTCAACTGCTCCAATAAAGGACATATTTATCCCTCCTTCACCTTTCCGTATAAGTTGTCGTGATACTTAGCGGCAAGCTCAGCCGCTCTTCCAGACTTTCCGGAATCCTGATTCCCACTACCTCCGGGAGGATGGTCAACATCCGCGCCCTTGGTCTCTTTTGTGGAAATAAAGCCGCTCCAGTCAGTACTGATAGTTTCTTTAAGCTTATCGGCCCCATCAAGAGTTCCGTCTTTCCCAAGTTTCATGTTGGAGAAATCCGTAACTTTAAGAATTGAATCGATGTGCTTGTCACCAACTTTGCACTCGGACAAGAGCTTCCTGTACGCAGACTTTATCTTCTCGGACATTTCCTTATTGGAAATGTCGGTCTTATAGTCCTCGAAAGCTTGATGCTCGTCGTTGTACTTCTTCTCCCAGTCACTGGCGGATGTGTCTTTCTTCATGTCGTCCAATTCCTTCTGGACTTCCGGAAGTTTCTCAGCATCAGCCTTGTATTCCTTAATCTGCTCTTTAAGTGCAGAGGTTACGTTGGTGTGCTCCTCGATAATGGCTGATACCTGTTCTTCGGTAAGACCCATTCCTTTCAGCATTGCTCTTGTAAGTGCCATTTTACTCTCCTTTTCTTCGGGGCAATTTCTTCTGCCATGAGTATAGTTTGTGGGGTAGATTCTTTTACCCCTATTTTAATTATAACATGTATAACTAACCCGGTCAAGTGGAAATCATGTTATTACCGGTCTTGTTGCAGGTCTGAGCGTGTTGTATTGTATTGCATCCACCTAAAAGGTGGGATGCAATACAACAACAACACTGGCTCTTTTGACCGCCGATTGCATACAACGTTGCATTTGTTGTATTATGCAACTACAGGCTATTTAACTCCTTCTCTATTATTCCTGTATATTCGCCAATGTGTTCTTCGATGGCAGGACGCAGGTATGGCCTAGGCTTTACATACCCATGTCCAACACCACTACCTTTTGGAGTGTCAAATGACTCCCACTCAGGGGGAGGAGTAAAATTAGGACCTGTGCCAAGTTCTACATACGGGGCGTATTCAACGTTGGACCCTACTGACAGAGTATCGTCATCTATTTGATGAGTTATTGAGTTTCTCAGGGTCCCACCTCGGTAACCCTTCTTTCCGGTACTTTCAACGGTACCAACTGGACACAAAGCCTTTGCGTATTTTTCCGCCTTGAGTCCTATAGTCTCAAGGATTTTTGGCTTGGCCGCGTTCAATGCAGATATAACTTCATCGACATGGCTCTCAGTAATGTTAATATTCATTAATATACCCTACCTTCCCCACCATTACATGAACACTCCCTTTTTCTCGCATTCTTTAGAATACTGCATATACTCCTCAAACTCCTTCTTAATTTCTTCCGGTGCTCCTGGCTTTTTCCCACTCCCGGTAAGTCATGTTGGATATAGGTTTGCCTTCTATATTATCGTACCTGTTGTACTCAGCAGGATAGTCCTCAACATCCGCTACCATGGTACATCTGCAGTTATATACCATGGCCGGAACCGCATGCGGATCTCCCGGATACATAATCGAATATCCTTCTGCCTCAAATGGCTCATTGATCGGTACCCTCTGCCCGTCAAGTTCCTCATGAGTGTCTCGGGTATGAGAATCAAGCGTTGCCATCCACTCTTTTTTAAGTTTAATGCCGAGGTCCTGTGCCTTACCGAGTTGGTACTGCCTGCCGGAATTCTGAGCACCAGTCATAGCGGTCCGTGCATGAGTGAGCATGGCATCCCTGTTTTGAGACCCGGTAGTCTTGGCCAGTCTCGTTGCTATCTGGTCCAAACTCTCGCCCTGTATAATTCCCTGTGTCACCTGTCTAGTGATCTTCTTGGAGTTCCACGCTTCGTCTTTTGGTTTCTTAATTCTAGGCTTTGGCAGGAGATCCGGTTCGTTCTTGATAAGGTTCACTACTGTAGATTCGTCATACAATCCGAAGCCGAAATTTACGCCCACTCCGTGCTCTAACGAATACGACATAAAATTGGCATTGGCGGCAAATACACCGTTGATCTCGCCGTTCACCATTTTCACAGCCACTGAATTGGCGTTGTACAGGATATTTTCGATTTGCTGTTTCTTGGCTTGCCATTGTTTACCCTGAAAAACCTGTCCTCTCTTCCAAGCGTTAAAATCCTCTTGGGTTATCTCCCCATTCTTAAGCTTTTTAGCGTATATAGCCTCCTTGGCTTTGTATCTTTTGTTGAAATCGCGCATCTTCATTTCAACATCATGCGATGCCTCTCGATATATGGAAGTAATACGTTTTTCGAGTTCTTCTATTTTCTTATCGGTATACTCGGCACCATAGTCTGCCATACACCCTCCTAGGATACGTCGTTGTGGCCTTCCTTGGGGTCTTCCTTGCGCTCTCTTAGTCCGAAGGTCCTAACACCGGGATTGTACGCGAAAGCGCAAGGGAAGGCCACGGGAGTTACCTCTTCTTGTTTTTCCTAAATGACGGATCGATCTAAGTGGTTTCTTCTTCCTCTTCCATGATTCCTGCTTCTTCATCTTCAGAACCTTCGTCTTCAGGACTCTCTTCTTCACCAAACCTGTCTTCTGAATCTTGAGCTTTGCGGGCCAAAATTCCCGCTACCTCGTCAACAGTAACGAAGGGGAGCTTCTGCAGAATGGTCTCATCGTCAAGATACTCTGCGGCAGACAGTACCATGTCAGTCTGCTCCTTCTGATTGGAAATGCGGTTCCTCTTAAACACCGGAGTATCTTCGATCCCAATCAACTTAAGAATTTGCTGAATGAACTCGGTTACTTGATATTCGAAATCATCCGCCTCCTCGTCCATTGGCTGATAGGCAGCATCAATGTGGTCGTTTGTTGCTCCTGCCGCAACTGCGTGGACATCAAGCGCACCGAAGTCCTCATAAATACCGTTCCTGATCTCTGTAAGATATGCGGCCCTTGCCGAATACGGTACTTCCTGTGTATACGGGGTAGCCTTGGAGTTATCGGTGTCCACCGTGGCAATGTGCGTTATTTTGAGACGGTCACGGAACCTTGCAAGTTCTTCATCCGACATACCGCCGCAGTTTTCGAGAATCCAGTAAATTTGCGCACAGTCGGTGAGATCGTTTGCAAATCCGGACCGGATGAGATCAAACGAGTCAATCTTCTCCTTCATACCAACCAGTGTACTTTGGTGCAGATCAGACCCCCAAATCGGGACTATCGGGAGAATACCATAGTTCTCCTCACCGATAACCTCTTCGCCATCTTCCTCACTGATTGATACTGTAATCTTATATGATCTCTTAGGCTGAATTTCTTCAAAGTCCATACCAACTTTGGCATTGGATTTGTACTTTGTGTATCCATCCTCTTCGTATAACACTGCAATCATGGGTTTATTCTCATCAAGCCTCCAGAACCTGATACCCGCTCTCAATGATCCGGTGTCTTCATCCCAGAGCGGTACAAACTCTGTTATTGGGAACATATGGAGCCTATCAACGTTCCAGTACCCAAATGATACGCCATGAATCAGGGATTTGTACCCCAACTTTTTCACGTCGGAGTCAAACCTATTTCCGAGTGTTTCTTTGGTGGTGTCTATAGTCACCTCTATTCCTTCTTCATTGACAGTGGTTTCCTTGTGATCCGAGAAGGACACGCCGTTTCCGAGAAGATATGTACACCTCTGAGTGTTAAGCCGGTGGAAAAAATTGGAACAAAGTTTGTTGTTGGATGCAGTGAAGTCTTCCACCGGGGTGCCGGTAAGAGTAAAGATCGTTTTCACATAATTAAGAATGGTTTCGTTCCGCTGATGGTCATATTCATCAGCAGATTTCGCTGTTTTGTATATGTCACTATTCAGATGGTGAGAGATTGCCGAATTTATGGCATTTAGTTTGTTCGGTTCGTTGATAAAGTCTTGGTATGTGTACATTAATTACCTCCATATGGTGATTTGTAATCCTTCAAAGACGGTTTTACCACTCTTTGAGTATTCACAAGATATCTTGTAGCGTCCATAAGGTGATCGAAGTCTTTTACTGGAGCATCTTCCACCGAATGAGTATCCCACACGTATGACTGAGCCTCACTTTGCCAGTTTCTGCACCTTTTGTGGATCTTTATAAGGCCATTTTCAATAGCAGTAGACGTTCTCCGGATGCCGTTAATAACCTCGTTATTTGCAGAAATGGGTCTGAATACACCTGACTGCCTGAGCAATGCGATAAAAGAAGCGGCAGAGGGGTCTACAATGACCGGTATACGCTCGTTCCCATCTTCCAGATTGCCCCATATATCCCTTCTCGAATATTTCGTGTATTCCAAAACAGGCTCTACAAACCCTTCGAGCATCCGCAGGTACTGTCCATCGGTCTTCTGAATTCCGGTGTCCCTTCCTGAATAATACAGTTCGTCCACGGCATACCATGTCCCGTTCCTCTTCTCCCAACGGAGAGCGGCAAATGGGTTTGATGTACCGTAGTCGAGCGACACACAATAGCTGTCTGCCGGTCCTTCAAAGTCATCATCGTATATGGCCTTGGCATAATTTGGATACACCAGACCTTCTGCAAGGGTCCATTTTCCTAATATGTACCTGTCGTACCATACTCCCTCGTATTCGGCCTCCAGAGCATGCACGTATTCTTCCGGAAGGAAGGGGTTGTCGTATATGGTATAGTTCTGACAGTATATGTCTACCCCACGATCCACAGAGTCGAGAAACTCCTTGAACCAGTGGTTGGGGCTTGCCGGGTTTGTGGTGGCGTCACAGCAGGACCACGGCAAAGACAGACGGGATTTCAGCATCTCGAAGACTTCGTAGTTGATATCCGTAGCCTCGTCAATTGCCACGTACGCGATCTCGGACCCTCGGATCTTGGCTACCTGCCTTACGTTGTCCGCGCCTATGCAGTAGACCTTCTCTCCCATGATCTTGGCTATGTTTTGAGAATTGATGCCAGTGGCGATCCCGTCACCATAAATGTCCCGCATCGGCTGAAGTACGTTTCGCTCGATGTTTGCACGGGTGGCTCCAAGTATAACTCGAAGGCCCCGGAGACCTTTTCTCTCCATGAGCCTTGCAGGAATACAGTAGGACACCTGACAGTATGACTTTCCGGAACGCACTGCACCACAGGCGATGTTCCACCTGTGGTTCGCATTCCGAATGTACTCGGCCTGCTTGGGTGTAAGTTGAAATTCAGCCTGCATCAATTAAACTCACTTCTTCTGGTTGCCGCATATTTAACCAATTGCCGTCCAATTTTCTCTTTATTTGCATCGGTAAGTGCATATGACAGCATATCCATACCCATACCAGATGCGTTTATAACAACATTAATTGCGTATTCCTTTGCATTGTCAAGTGCTGTTTTAGTAGGTTCCCCATTCTTTTTGATTCCCGATATTCGATTTATAAACGCTCTATTTTCAGCCTTTGAATCAAAGGTTAGTTCCTTATCTAAGTAACCCTTTACCGCGCTATCAATCCGTGAAACTGACATATTGGAAATTGTTTTGTTATTTGCCTCACTTCTTGCTTCCATTGAAGCACCGTCAGAAGCACCGGATGTACTGGAACTCATTCCAGAGCCACCACCTCGACCACCGAAGAATTGTAAGTTTAATTTAAGCATTTGCTACCTCCAATAAATCCTCTTTAAATTCTGGTACCTCGAGAGTTCCTTCCCGGACCGGTTTTGCACTAAGTGTCTTTTTTCTTACCAAATTACTATTGCTCACTACTACCATTGTACCATGACGGCGGACTTCCGGAAAGTCCTTTCCGAAAAGAAGAATTTCAGAAGGCTCGAGGACCTCCAGACACTTCTCGTATCCCTCAAGCCATGCCGCCTTGTTGTCCTCGTGGTTCCCAAACCCGCCAACGGTAGAGATACAGACCAGAGAGTGCCTAGGGATTCCGTCAAAGCACCAATCAAAGGAATCCGGTGTACTCCAACAGATGGTCGGAATAACCTTTATTCCATGCTCCTGCCAGTATGCCGCACACCACTGCTTTCGATAATGGTTGAAAATCTGGACAGCCTTTGGAAAGTCAGTGTACATGGAAAAGTCCGGGGCTAACACTGCTTTAAACCTCGCCAAAATCGGTACATACCGGTCCGGATCGTTCCACACTCGCTCAAACTGGTAGTCATCAAGGTAGAAATGGCATATCTTGTCTTCCGGGTGTTTGCACCCAATGGCGTAATTGAATCCGATGACTTCCGTGTCCTCGACATCCACTTCCACCGGGTCTATCATCGGGAAGTCAAAAGGACCGGTTCCGGAGAAAATTCGCTTCTCACAGTTGAGGTATGCACCCCGCTTCTCTCGATAATTCATCGTTTACTCCTGATAATAGTTCCAGTTAATACGCCGTTTTTATAACTATACCCAACTGCATTCCCTCTTGATACTAAAATTTCATTTTCATAGCCGCCTTGGGCGGACATATTCCCGACATTCATAGCTAATCCTCTACTTTTTGGTATGTTCATTCGTACTACCACCCCCGGCGTATCTTCTTGGTACCGCAATTTGTTTACAAAACTTCGCGCTGTTCTTTCAGACGTTGAAGTCGACATAAAACCTTTTTCGGTTATAACTTTTCCGTCCAATTCGGATACGTCTTTTACGCCAAGAGATTCCAGACTTACTCCACGATACACGGTAGTTTCTTCATTAATAGATGATTTTCTGATAGCACTATCAATGTTATTAATGTGACTTGCCAAGCTACTATTGCTCTGCCAGTCTCTATCCAAGCGAAGCCAGTTATTTATTGTTTCATAAAAGGTATTTGTGTAAGCTCTAATAGATTGAACTTCTGAATCCGTGTATCCACTTCCTCTAATCCCCGAACTTCCTCCACGTCCACCCATTAGTTAACCCTCTTTCCTCTACTTAGTTTCTTGCCCCCCGCTTCTCTCGATAATTCATTATTTCTTACCCTTCTTGGTCTTCTGCTCCTTCTTCTTGTCGGTCTTTGCTCCGTATGGGTTCATGGATTTCCTTTCGTCCAGATTGAACCCGCCTTTTCCCGGTTTGTAAACTACCTTCTTAGTCATTTAACTGCCCTCCTTGTATTCCCATCCATAACTCGCTGAGTTGTCCCTCAGCCACTGCCTTCTGTAATCTGCCACCATGCCGTTGCACCGGTCTGCATCGCCGGTCTGATTCCAGATTTTGTCCACCGTGTTTCCCACATAGTTATTGACAGCGTTGTTATAATCTTTTGAGAATTCGATGTACTTCTTTGGAATTGTGTCTCCTATGTTGTACTGCCTTTTTAATTCGTAAAACCCATTTGTATGAACAGCCCGTATGGACCTGAGGCCTCTTGATACCGCCAGATCAATATCCTCTTCACTGAAGGTAGTACCGCCCGGATGGTTGTGAGTAAGGGTGCCGTCAACCATCATTTTCGTTTCTTCCTCGGTAAAATATACCGCGTTAGCAATACTGTCTGATTTATCGAACAGCACGTTACCATCCGGGCCTACCAGCGCGGCAGTTTCAACAGGGTCCGATCTGATTCTTGATTCGATCCTCGACAGGTTACTGGCCCCTCTCATGCCGGAACTACCACCGCGACCTCCCATTACTCGGATACCTCCTCTTTGACTTCTACCTGTTGGGGTTCCTTATTTTCGGCAACCTCCTTCATGGCAACCAGTATATTTTGGATCGTCTCAACATACTGGGTTTTGTCAAGCGGTTCCTGTACTGCCCGCCATTGATTGGGGAGGCGGGACCACAGCCAATGCAGGATCGCTTTCACATCCGGGGGCAGATGCTTTTTCCATTTTTTAGTCAGAATCACTTCACCTTCGACCAGTTCCCATTGCTCTTCCCAGTAGTCATATCCTATGGCCCTCCGGTACAAAGCCTCCTCAACCGTCAGATTTGCCACATCCTTAGACGTGGCAATGGCCTTGCGCAGATCTTCGGACTCTTTAAGCCAGTGGGCAAAGAACGCAGTCCTACTAATACCTATATATTCATCACAGATCTTCGTCAGTGGGGTCCCGTTCCTCCGCCATCCGGCAATAAGTTGGAGACCCGGCTCCGACAGCCAGAATTTCTTCCTTTCCTTTTGTCCCTTCAATCCATCGGGGAAATCAATGTAAGCCATACACTCACCTCCATTTTTCATTATATCATGCTAACGCCATAAATGTCAATTGACTTGTGTACGGGTTAACTGTGTTGTATTGTTGTGTTGCAAGCGTTGATGTTGTTGTATTGTATTGTAATCTCTAAAAGAAGAGATTACAATACAACACAACAACATGCAACCAAACGCCCCCGAGTTGTACAACAGTTGTATTATACAACAAACCCGCAAGCCCGCTCCGGACGGGGCTTTTTTGGCTTTGTGTTGTGTCAATGTTGTATTGAGTCGCATTTTGTTTAGAAAGAACATCCTCTGAGGGTATGTGTTGTATTAGTCGCATTTCGTTTAGAAAGGATTTGACAAATGCGACTTCCTCGTGATATAATTGAATGGTGCAAAGGAGGTATAGAAATGACTCATTCATACAGAATCTATGACGATCTTAGAGACAGGACTTACAAATCGATCAAGGAGGCATGGGAGTGTCTTAGCCCAGAGACCACATATGCCGTGTTCTACTACAGGCTGAAGAATCGCAGGATCAAGCATCTATGTATGTCGCAGTCGGAGACTTTTAATAAGGAAGAACCGCCCTGCATTCAGAGGAAGAGAGTGGTAGATGTCAAGTCCGGAGTGACGTGGTATACGGTGACGGAGTGTGCCGCAAGTCTTGGGGTATCGAGGAAGGCAGTCCAGTCCGCTATTAAAAGGAAAGGAAAATGCAAGGGGCTAATGTTAAGAATGGTAGAAGAACCAAATTGACAATTAGCAATTTGCCTAATCAAAATGTATTTAAAAGTATTTCCGATTGTGCAATATGACGAGATTTTATTCCCTGATTCACGAACACTTGACAAATGGGTATTGTTTGTGTTATAAATCGGTTGACCGATATCATGCAGAGGTATATAATTACAACAGGAGGTGAATAATATGTACGTATACAAACACACAAACAGAATCAATGGAAAAGTTTACATCGGAATCACAAAGAACAGACCCAGCAAAAGATGGAAAAGAGGAGAGGGCTACAAACTTGTAAAGGGGGACTTTTACAAGGACATTCAGAAATACGGATGGGAATCATTCGATCACGAAGTTTTATTCGAGGACCTACCCTATAATGAAGCCATTAAAAAGGAAAGGGAACTCGTCATTAAGTATAGATCCGATGACCCTGAGTATGGGTACAATCAGACGCAAGGAGGGAGGTCCGGAATACACGGTGGTAAAAATGGGGCTTCTAGGTCGGTTATTATGATAAAAGACGGAGAAGTTATGGAATTTAAATGTGCCGCAGATGGGGCCAGATACGTTGGGGGACATAGATCCAACATAATTAATTGCTGTAAGGGAATAATTAAGACCGCCTATGGATGTAAGTGGGAGTATAAATAATGGAAAATGAATACTTGACAGAAGGGTATTATCTGTGTTATAATTTTTATAGATGGAGGGAGAGGGATTAAAAATAAAAGACTTCGGGAGACTCACTAGTAATACCGAAGGAATGCGGGAAGCCGTGAAACGCAAGACACGAAAGAACGACCACCGCAAGACACCCCTTCAATTAAAGAAGTTAATAAAGCGCCTAATAAGGAGGACAAAATAATGACAACTTTCACACTTAACGGCACAACTTTCGAGAGCAACGAGAAGGGCAACTACTTCTACAAGAGCACCGGCAAGATGGACAAGAAGGGCAACCCGATCATGATGAGAATCCCGAGATACGTTTTCGAGCAGGCATTTGAGGAAATGATCACCGAATCCGCAGATCAGGCCAAGGCCGATGCCGAGTACGAGGAGAGACTGCAGAAGCAGGCCGAGAGCGACAGGGCCGCCGAGGAAGCCGTCAACAAGAAGACCTCCCACAAGGCAACCGACAAGGAGATGAAGAAGACCCGCAGAAGCAAGGACGTGGCATTCGAGTACTGCCCCAACGGAACGGACACCATCACCCTTACAGCAAAGCAGGTGGAGTTCATGACAGAGATGACAAAGACGAATTTCTGGGAGAACGGACTTGAGAGCGCGATCTGGTGCGACATCCTTGCAGACGAGATCGGTGGCCAATTCGCAGACAAGCCGATGACGGTAGGAGCGATGATCAGCACTCTCCGCGAAAAGGATCTAGTGATAGTTGGCAGAGACACCTCCCGTCAGGGGAAGCCGAAGTACATGGCTCTGACGGATCTGGGCAAGGCAGTAGCAACGGAACTGGGCCTCAACTAAGAGGCCCTTCCGGAAAGGAGGATAAGATAATGACGATCGCAAGAACAGCAACATGGAGCAAGCTTGGCAAGAGCGTTGAGGAGTGCAAGAGCATGGAGTCCGTGCTCAAGACCTCCGGACTGGATTACACCGTGGAAATGCGGCGGGTATACTTTGATGCAGAGAATAGCGGCGTGGCAACCGCAGGTATCCCGAACCGATTTGTTACGGTCCGCACTTCCGACAATCACCCGTACGACGTGGTGAGCGACAAGTTCGAGATCATCCAGAACCGGGAAGCGTTCGACTTCGTGAATTACATGGGTGACGAACTTACCTTCGAGAAGGCCGGGGAGACGATGGGCGGCATGGTGTACATTATTGGTAAGCTTCCGGAGGTCTCAATCCTTGGAGACGCATTCACCCCGTACGTGCTCTTCCGTAACGGCTTCAACGGAAAGACCAAGATCACAGCGGCAATCAGCCCCCTGCGGATCGTCTGCCAGAACCAGTTTAACTTCGCCTTCAAGAACGCACAGAACGCCATCACAATTAGACACGTGCGCAATGCTGAGGCCAAGCTCGAAGAGGCAAGAGAGACCCTCAGGATGACAGCGGACTACATGGAACAGCTTACCCTCATGGCCGAGCGGTTTGCCGCGATGAAGATTTCCGGGCCTCAGATGGAGAGAGTAGTGAAATACCTGTTCCCGATTCCGGAAGATACGGCAATCAATCCATTCAAGAGGAAGAATCTCGAAGATCAGAGGGCCGCATTTATTGCCGCTCACGAGCAGGAGGACAACCGGAACTTCAGGGGAACCGCGTGGGGACTGGTGAATGCATACACCGATTTCATCACCCACAAGGAACCGGCAGGAAAGCGCGAGGACCGGTTTGAAGGCAAGTTCGTATCGACTACATTCAAAGTTGCGATGAACCCGATAATTGATGCAATTGAAGCGGCGGTCTAAGGACCGCCCCTAGGGTAAGGAGGAAAAGTAATGGCAAGTATTAAGGAAAAGATTCAGAAACTGTTGGCACTGGCAAGCTCCCCGAACGAGAACGAGGCCAAGGCCGCGCTCCTGAAGGCCAAGGAGCTTATGGCTAAGAACAAGCTGACAGAGGCCGACTTCGAGGACATGAAGAAGCAGGAACTTAAGACCTTTAAGTGCGAGGATATCTCGTGGACCACGGATTCCGGAAGGGTTTGGATGACAGACCTGTGCAACCTTATTTGCAATGAGTACCTATGCGTGGCCGCGTGGGGCACGAAATCTGGCACCCGTACACACGTCTTGTACATCACTGGTATGGAGGACGATCTGGAAGTCTGTAAATACGTCATGGGATATGCAGTCAGATTTGTGGAGGGTAGGATAGAATACCTGCAGAGAAGATATTCCAGACAGGACCCGAAAGCGGTGGCTAATTCCTATGCCGAGGGATTTATTCTCGGTCTGAAACTGGCCTTCGAGGAGCAGAAGGAACAGCACCCGGAGTGGGGCCTCGTGGTGGTAAAATCCGAAGAAGTAGAGGATTATGCGAAGGGCCTTGGCAGTAAAAATGTGAAGACCAAGAAAGCGGCATTTGACCCTCTCGCCTACTTGAGAGGTCAGAACGACGGCAAGAACTTCAACGCCCGAAAGGTAATCGGATCGGCAAACTAGTTGACAATAGGTTGCTTGTCATGGTACAATGGTCGTGACGGGCAACCGAACATATACAAGGAGGAAATCATGAGAGTAGTATTTACAATGGAAAAGGCAACCAAAAACACCATCAGATTCGGAGAGGTTCTGGAGTCCGAACTCGCGGCTCCGAAGGTCGGCTCGATTTACGTACCGAAAAGCACACTCGGGGAACTCGGGTGGAAGGAAGGTAACAATTTGGTGCTTACAGTGGAGGCGGAAAAGTGAACAGGATTTCTCAGACGTTGTTGGCGGTAGCAGTTGGCTCATTCTTCGGAATGGGCCACATTCACGCGGCAAAATCCCAGACGCCATGGTACGAACAGTTAAGGCCAGTAGAAGATCCGGTAGTATGGGAAGTGATAGAATTAGTCCCGGAAGAGGATGTACATACTGACGAGGTAGTACTGCCGTATGCGACCTACAGGATGTTCGCGGGATTGTTGCAGGCCGAGGCAGGGAATCAAGACGAATACGGCAAGCGGCTTGTGGCCGATACAGTTTTGAACAGGGTGAACGATCCCACATTCCCTAATACTATAGTGGATGTGATATACCAGTCCAACCAATTCAGCGTAGTTGGAAATGGTCAGCTTCAGAAGTACATCGATGGTAGACTTGAGATCCCGGAAGAGAATTTTCAGATTATAGCCGAAGAACTTTTCGACCAAGCAAATTATGACGTTGTATTCTTCCAGTCGGGAGGATGGTCAACATACGGGCAGAGAGCCTTTAAATATGGAGACCATTATTTTTCAAAGTGGTGAGGTGTTATGTGGGAGTAGGACAGAGACCAACGCTAATGACTACACAGGACATGAATGGATTAAGATCGCTCTGCAAGGGGTGTCCGGATAGAAAGTACGATAAATATAGAGAATCAGTAGACAAACACAAAACTAGCAAGGAATATAGGGAATATCTAAAAGCACAAGCAATTAAGAGGAGGTTTGAAAATGTCTGAAAGATGGCAAAATCAAGAGGAAGCAATGCAGTTTGCAATTGCGCATCCATCTTGTATGCTGAATATGGACATGGGTACTGGAAAGACCCGGGTAGCAATAGACACTATATTCGCTCTACCGAGTACCTGCAGGATATTGGTGGTATGCCCCAAGGCAGTAGTGCCGGTGTGGAGGGAAAATCTCACCAAATTTGCACCAGAGGGTAGATGGGCCTGTTGGGACAAGGCTACCGGATCAGTGAAAGCCAAGAAGGAAGATCTTGAAAAGTGGCTTCACAGTGTAACTGGATCGGTAAAACAGTTCGTAGTCATGAATTACGACTGTGTATGGCGGGACCCGATGGGAGATTTTATCCGGAAGCATTTCTTCGACACGGTGATCCTCGATGAAAGCCACAGGGCAAAAGCGGCAGGTTCCAAGGTGTCTAAGTATCTGGCCCTGCTCGGTAAATACACACAACGGAAAATGTGCCTCTCCGGTACCCCGATGGCCAATTCGCCACTTGATGTATACGGACAGTACAGATTTCTGGACCCGACTATATTTGGAACGAATCACGCAAGGTTCCTGCAGGAATACGCTGTGATGGGAGGTCCGGAACTCAGGTTCATTGTTGGATTCAAGAATCAGAAGCGGCTCAATGAGAAGTTCGCATCAATAGCCTACACCTGCAAGATGTCGGATGTTGCGGATAGGCTCAAACTTCCGGAGGCTCTGCCTCCTATAAGCAAATACGTACAGTTGCCCTCCAAGGACTTAAAGACCATGAAGGAGCTTAACAAAGAATTTGTCGCCGAATGTGGTACTGGGCATGTAGTAGTAAACAATGTAATAGTAAAGCTTGTACGACTTCAGCAGATCACCTCCGGTTTCTGCATTACCAAAGAATCAGTGTTTGATAATGAGCAGGAACAGGAACTTAATACGGCCAAGGAAGATATGCTGTCGGAGATCCTGCAGGATCTTGATCCTAAGGAAAATGTCGTAGTATTCTGCATCTTCAAACACGATCTCGAAGCCATACGCAGAGCCGCCCGCGCTAACGACAGGAAAGATTTCGAACTGTCCGGGGCAGAGAATACACTGGACGATTGGAAGAAGTCAGAAGGTGGAGTGATAGCAGTACAGATACAGGCAGGATCAGAGGGTGTGGACATGACCAAAGCCAATCATGCAGTATACTTCTCAATGCCGCACTCTCTCGCCATGTACGAGCAGTCAAAGGCCAGACTTTACAGGCCCGGACAGACACGGCCTGTTTCATTCCTGCATCTCATTGCAGAGAACACCATAGACGAGTCCCTGTACAGATCACTCGTCAGAAAGAAGGACATAATAGAAGCTATTAAAGACGGAACATTTGATTTTGGGTACATACACCGGTAATAGACTGATTGACACTAGATTTGTCAATGGTGTATAATTATTGAAAAACCAAGGAGGTAATAATAAGTGAAAGACAACAGCGCACAGAAGAACAGACTTAGAGAATTTAGGGACAGATCCCGGCTTACATTGGAGGAGGTGAGTTTACTTACCGGGTTCAGCGTTCCGACAATTTCCAGACATGAAAGTGGAGGAAGATCTCTTTCCGAGGAGGCAATCTTAAAGTATGCGGCACTATACAAGGTGCACACATACGAGATTTTCAGATATCCGGAGGAAGATGTGGAGAACTAAATGTAATATGCCATATAAGGATAAGGAAAAACAATTAATAGATCATGAATTAGTAAGTTGGGAGGGAGATATAAATGAGTGTATTGGAACAAGCACTTGAATATGTCGATCTCGGGTGGTCAATTCTCCCTGTTAAACCCGATGAAAAGAGACCATATATGTCAAATTGGCTCCAATATATGAAGTTAAGGGCATCAAAAGATACAGTTGAAAATTGGTTTCGCAGTCTCTCGGGAGCGGGTGTCGGAGTCGTAACGGGTAAAATATCTAATATTGTTGTACTTGACGTAGAACATTGGTGTCCGACTCCAATAGAAACATTATTAAAGAAGTATCCTACACAGTTAATATCACGATCTGGATCTGGTGGATATCATTTATACTATACTTTTCCTCAGAATGTTTCGAAGGTATCTAACAGGGTCGGCATATTCGAAGGAGCAGACCTTAGGGCCGATGGTGGGTTCATAGTACTGCCCCCGACGATCCACCAAAACGGTAACAGATACGAATGGGTGCAGAGAGGTATTCCCGGGGCCTTTCCTTTGGCTCTCCTTGACATTGAGAGCAGGCCCACGGTACAAAACGAGGGTTGGATCACAGAGGCCCTCCGTGGGGTTTCTGAGGGCGGTCGGAACGATACCTGTGCAAGACTTGCCGGGTACTTCTTTAAAAAGGGCATTAATTCCGATATTGTGGAGGCTATGCTTCTTGAATGGAATGAACGGAATGACCCGCCCTTACCTGTAAAGGAAGTCAGACAGACAATTCGTTCAATAGAGAGATCCCACAGTGGGGCAGATACCCAGTTTACATCGGTAGAATTTGAGAATGATAAAACTGTGCAGGAGCAGAAGGAAAGCACATTTGATGTCATGCGAATGTGCGATTACGTAAAGGGGTATGGAGGGGATGGAGTATCATGGCTAGTACAGGACTGGCTTCCGGACGCGTCTATTACGTTTTTGATCTCTCCACCGGAATCTTACAAAACGTGGATATTGTTGGATCTTGCGGTATCGGTGTCTGCGGGGGTACCATTTCTGGGTTCATATCAGGTGAACTCTACAGGCCCAACATTGATTATACAGCAGGAAGATTCACACTCCGGACTTACGGACAGATTGGCTCTGATAGTCGAACAGAAACTTGGACTGAATGCGAAGATCGAGGGAGACAACTGGCAGGTCCCTTCAATGCCGGACCTTCCTATATATGTACACCCTTCCAGAATGCTGAGATTTGATAATAAGAAGGTAATCGAGGAACTGGAGAAGCAGATTGAAATTATCAAGCCTAAAGTAATTATGATCGATCCGCTGTATTCGACAACTGCGGCAGTAGATAACTACATGGCGGATCTCGCCAACCAGATGATGATATTGAAGACGTGGCGTGATAAATACGGGTGCTCCTTCGTGATCGCCCACCACAGCAAGAAGAATCTGGACCCAGATTCCACGGCCCGTGAAGATTCGTGGGGATCTCAGTTTCTTAATGCGTTCCTTGAGGCCGGGTGGCAGGTCCGCAGAAACCCTAGACTGGCACAGAACGAGGTAGTGGTTCGCAGACACTCGAAAGTTATGGGTAACCAGAAGCCGATATTGCTGACGTTCGACATCAGCACCAAATACCCAATGATGTACAAGGTGACTACACGAGAGTATGAACCTACTACTGCGAGTCCGGAGCACAGACAACCGGCGCAGGCAAATCTGCTCGATATGTTAAGCGGTAGAGACATGAGTCAGTCGGATATGTGTAACGAAACCGGCAAGGGGAGATCCACCATATCAAGGCAGATCAGGCAACTTGAGGCCGCAGGTCTGGTAGAGAAGATGCCAGACGGAAGATGGCATGCGAAAGGAGGAACTACATGAGTGATAAGGATACAATATACAGACAGGCGGCGATAGATGTGGCAGATGCAGTATGGAGCGTTACTGGAGACAAGAATGTTGCAAAGGTGTGGGATCAGATAAAAGATTTGCCATCCGCACAGCCAGAACAGCGGTGGATATCTGTTAGCGAGAGGTTGCCGGAAAGAGGCAAAGATGTATTGGTCACAAGAGATTATGACGGCAGAGAAGATTTTAACAAGTCATGCAGATACGTTGAAATTGCAAGCCGTTATGGAGAAGATGACGATCCTGACTGGAAAAGTTTTTCGGATGAGTACAAAATGCACCCGAAAAACCATCATGTTATTGCATGGCGTGAGTTACCAGAGCCGTACAGGAAAGAAAGGACAGAAGAATGAGCGATCTAATCAGCCGCAAGGCGGCGATTGAAGCGCTACAAGGCAGAAAGTGAGGAATAACTATGAAATCTTTAGAGTATGTAAAAGAACACTACGACGAGTTTGAAGAAGATACTTTTCT
>Ga0256404_1003825_pt1 | contig 29748 bp, 18 predicted proteins | sample RumenRJG_01DNA_FD_185990 | JGI IMG/M metagenome (GOLD analysis project Ga0256404, IMG submission 185990) | Bovine rumen microbial communities from Lethbridge, Alberta, Canada - RJG_01 | ecosystem: Host-associated > Mammals > Digestive system > Stomach > Rumen | place: Canada: Alberta | collected...
CGCTGACTTCTTTCAGATTCCACCTCGCGATGGACACCCTTGTCTCTCTGGCTGGACAGTTCCCACTACTAGGGTCTGTTAGGGACTCGCACCCATTAGCTGATATACATGCTAGTCAAACTAATAAGCGGTGTCGGAAATTCCGGCGCCGCTTATTATTTTGTGTCTCTTCTGATCAAAGATAATCTTACTTTGCCGTGGGAGAAACTATAAAAGAGAAAGAAAAGCGCGATAAGGCATTGGGCGAATTATAGTTGGGAGGGCCGCTGACCCAGCTATTTCCCGCGCACAACATCTGCTCGCCCACTTTCACGGCGCGCCAAAGGGCCGTTTTGGGCCCTTTCTAACTATCTGAAAATAAGCACTCCCAGAGGGCCAAAACTACATTTGAGACGAGTAGAACTACATTTGAGGTAGTTTTCCTCAGGTCCTATGTGAGAATCCGCGCAAGCGGAAGGGTTTTATGGAGCATACGGAAAAGAGTGTTCTCGGGAAGGGATGATTCATCGTCTACGCGCTCAAAGGTAGTTTCCAAGGCCCGCCTCAGACGACCGGAAGGCATTCCCCGAACCCGTGAAACAACGTAAGGATCATCGCCCCGCAGAGGGGCTAATTCTACTGCGAGATAAATTATTTTATCTACGTGTAGAATGGTCGTCCACTACGAGATAAAATTTTTTATCTGCGAGTAGAATTTCTTCTCCTCCCGCGGGAATTTTCTCATTCGCAAAAAGTTTACAGGGAAGTAATATATATATTGATCTCCCGCAACAATCCGACCCGCGAAATTCGCCCATATGAATAATGAGGTAGCCATATAAAAAGTTACAGTTTGCGAACCAAAGGATAAGATTAAGCGGCATAAGCCTACCTCTAAGAAAATATTTACGCAAAATCACACAATACATATTTTAAAACGCTAAATGTCGCCTAAAAATGTATATTACGCAGTATTAGAGCACACAAATTCGTAGTTTTCAGAATTTTAAAAGCTCCATTCTATGAAACAAAGATTTTATCGCATTCTTACTTCAGGATTATGCCTTCTGTTGTCCGCATTCTCCTTCGATGTTACTTCGGCACAAACCACATCCTCCACCACACGTTGGACAGGTACTGACGTCAGCACCCTTACACCTACTACCAATGGCAGTACATCCGAGAATACCTTCTTCCTCTACAACGTAGGCACCGGCCGCTTCCTTGTGGCGAGCGGTACATGGGGCACCGAGGGCATGGTGCTCTATCAGGACTACGGCGCTCAGATGAAGATGAAAAAAGAAACCGACGGCCGCTTAGTCATTCTCTCCGGTGTCACCACAAATTCAGGAGGCACAGACGCTTATTGCTTCGGCGTAAACTACCCAGGTATGACAAATACTGCTACACTTAACAAGTTCGATACAGGAAACAAATATTTCAGTCCTATTATGAATGCAGGTAGCTCTGCTTCCGTCAACGGAGGAACGTATACCCGCAGTATGAATTACAAACGCGTGGAAGAAGAGAGCAACACATCCACTTATACATATGAATTGGAAGAGACCATCGTAAACGGGAGCAACACGTTGAAGGCATGTACGGCTTACGGAGGCCTCAACATCAACATCAACTACCTGCTCTCCGACCCGGCTTTCGACTACGATCGTACCGAGTTCAGCAACTGGACTGTAACCAGCGGCTCATCCACTTCTGAGACAAATATTTACCGCTACGATTGGACAAAGCCATCCAACTACGATAGTAAAGGGAGATATAGCGCCATGACTGACGTAGATAATGATCATAGCACCACGCCTTGGGATGCTGCAGTTTTCCGCAAGCTGCAGCTTGGCACAGCGGACGAGGGCAAGTACACATTCGCAGAATTCGAAGGCATCGGCACAGCCACACAGACCTTCACCGCCCCCGCAGATGGCAACTATGTCATCTCGCTGACAGGATTCTACACAGGCAACAACCCTGTCTCCCTGACCGCAAGCAACGGCTCTACAACCAATTCAACAGCTCTGCCAAAGGCACAAGAAACATACATCAAATGTACGCAGGCCACTGACGGAACGGTGACGGTGAACCCGCATACGGACTGGCTCGCAATAGGGAAAGAGCTCGCCAGCGAGGACGGTCTCAACAATTACAGGGCCACCGTGGTAGTCACAGCTACCAAGGGCTCAACCATAACGTTGGGCCTCAGAAAAGCTGCGGCAGTACAGTCGGTAGCCGTCACGGAAAGCAGTAAGACAAAATACTATGACACCGACTTTGCCGCTGTGGACAACATCTCGATCTACTACGTCAAGTCCGATCCGTTGATACTCAATGAGGAAGCAACGTCTACACAATATATCAAAGACTTTGTCAGCAAAAACCCCACTTCTTCAGACGGCAATACCGTTAATAATGCCGATATTCTGCTGAAGCGCACCTTCTCGGTAGGCAAATGGAATTCGCTCATTCTGCCGGTTGATGTAACGATGGCCCAGCTGCAGAGCGCATTCGGCAGCGATGTACAGCTCGCGAAGCTCGAGGGCGTAGGAGCTATTGACGGACTCAACACTTGCATTAACTTCCGACTTGTTCCCATCACCGCCGATGGCACGGCTATCACGGCAGGCGAACTCTACCTTATCAAACCGGCGCTCAAGCCCGTAGCCCTCAGCTACACCACGAGCGGCGGCGACTCGCAGAGCGGTTCATTCTATCAGCTCGGGCGTGCAGACGTATCCTCCAGCAAGGTAAGCAGTAAAGAGAACGATTTAGTTACAACGGCATACAAATCCGCCAAGACCGGCATTACAGTCAATTGCACAGGGACATATACTAATAACGCCGGAGGTTGTCCGGCAGACGCCTACGTATTCTCCGGCGGAACGATGTACCAGCTCGAGAGCGCTTTGGACATCAAGGGCTTCCGCTCATACATCACCAATACTGACGCCTCCGGTGCAGCCCGTCCTCTTACCTTCAACATTGCCGAGTGTGGCGTGCCCGTGGGCATAGACATTCCCACCATTCAGAACAACTCACGCACGAAAAATGTGGTGTATACCATAGACGGTATCCCCGTGCGCCTCGGCGACGAGGGCCTCGAGGGCCTGCAACATGGCATTTATATCGTTAACGGTAAAAAGGTTCTCAAATAAATTATCAGACTATGACAGGAAAACATAAAAAAGCATATATCGCACCCCGTGTGGAGGAAATTATCGTAGAGGGCACTTCATACTTATCGCAAACAAGTTGGAGTATTTCCGACGCAAATGGCAAATGGGTAGACGGCGGTAAAATAAAGAACGAAAATCCGAGCGGGGGTATAGATTCCCGTAGCCGTATCTTCGGCGATTCGCCTTTCGCAAGCGAACCATCGGATATTCCCTGGGAGAACTGACAACAGCCATCCTCTCCTGACTTCGCGGGATAAGACAGGCTCTTCACACAGCTCATTCAGCTTAGTCTGAAAAGCCTCCCGCACACGAGAGATACTTCAGGACATATTTTTAAAACAAGGCACGTATACGTTTTATGTGCCTTGTTTTTGTATTCTTATAATTGTGTTGATGAATTGGTAGTAAGTAAGTCGGGAAGGCTTTACAATGCCGACCTTGCAGACATCACGGCATGCTTGACTTAGATCATTACCGCGTTAGCATCTCCGGCTTTCACTCCAGGGATTTTCAGTTTTTTAGAGAGGGAAGACGTACATCATTTTTCAGCAGCCATAGGATACGGCGGCTTCGTCTCCGCGCGCATGAGGTCTGACACCCCGCTCTTCACGCTTATTATAAAAGGCAGACTTCGACCTCAACGCAGCATGATGTCCGAGATCACGTTTGCGCCTACGCGCTCGTTGATTTTCTTCACCAGTTCCTTGCGCTGCATAAACAGATTGCCTCTGAGCGCAGATGAGCGAACCTTTACGAAGAGTGTCTGATTGTAAATCTTGATGTCGGTAGTGGCTTTCGCGACCAGCGGCCCGACCACAACAGACCACGCCTGAAGGGCACGATATTCGTTGAGCGGTGTCTCCAGCCCGCTGGCCCGCAGCCATTGCGCCATCAAGTTGCCTACAGACTCTGCATCCGTCCGCTTCATAACGTCACCTCCCCGTCTCTCACAGAGAACACTTTATAGTCTCCCTGCGCCCTCTCCAGTATCGGGCTCAGGCGTTCGCGATCGGTATCCGTGATAAATATCTGTCCGAAGTCATCGCCGCTCACGAGCCTTACTATCTGGCCCACACGCTCCTCGTCGAGCTTGTCGAAGAGGTCGTCGAGCAGCAGCAGCGGTGTCTCCTGCACTCCGGCGGAGCGAAGCAGGCCGAACTGTGCAAACTTCAGCGCCAGGAGGAACGATTTGGTCTGTCCCTGCGAGGCCTCGCTCTTAATGGGGTAATCGCCGAGCGACATTTCGAGGTCGTCGCGGTGTATGCCGTGGAGCGAATAGCCTACGATGCGGTCGCGCTGGCGTCCCTCGCGTAGTGTGGCGAGCAGCGGACCCCGCTGGCAGTGGGAGACATACCTGAGCGAAGGCGTCTCGGAGGACGACGAGATGGCGGCGTAATAGCGCGCAAACAAAGGCTCGATACGCTCGGCCAGACGCTGGCGCGAGGCGAAGATCAGTTCGCCCTTTTCTGCCATCTCCAGCTCGTAGATGTCCATCATCAGAGGGTCGGGCTCAGCCTCGGCTCTCAGCAGGGCGTTGCGCTGACGCAGGGCCTTGTTGTAAGCCAGCAGAGCGTTGAGATATACGCGATCATATTGCGAGATGACTATATCCATAAACCTGCGGCGCGCCTCTCCCCCGCCCTTCACCAGGTCGGTATCCTCGGGCGATACCATAACAAGCGGTATGAGGCCTATGTGATCGGCTATGCGGCGGCAGGCCTTCTTGTTCACGCTGAGGCGTTTGCTCTTGTGCGGCTTTACGGCCACAGTCACGTCGTAGCCCGTCTTGTCGTCGGCCACATAGCGCCCCTGCAGCATCATCTCCTCCTCCCCGTGACGTACGGCCAGCGCATCGGTCATGACGGACGCGCTGTGACCGAAGGAGAGATAGAAGACTGCGTCGAGCACATTGGTTTTCCCCTCGCCATTGGAGCCTGTCAGGCAATTGATCTTGGGAGAAAAAGTGATGTCGGCCGCCGCAATGTTCTTGTAATTGAGCAGAGTCAGTCGATTTAGTATCATCTGCATTATTTTGATTGCGAATTTAATATTTTTCCCTTAGCAGAAGGGCATAAGCCGGGGAAAAAAGCATAGGGACAAAAAAAGGCGCGTAAAAATTTCATCATTTCGTAGGAAAGGCTTAATTTTGCCGTGCTTTAACGCAATAACACTAAGAATCGCAATGGCAACACAAAAGATAGATGACAATCAGAAGGGCTTGGCCGACGTTATCAATCGTTCGGAGAGCTTCTTTATCAAGCAGAAAAAAGCCGTAATCATTGTAGTGGCTGCAATCATCGTACTGGTGGGCGGCGGCCTGTTGTATCACAACTTTGTGAGCATTCCCAATGAGAACAAAGCCTCCACCATCCTCGCAAAGGGTCAGGAATACTTTGCCGCGGGCGACTTCCAGAAGGCGCTCAACGGTGACGGAGCAGGCTTCCCGGGCTTTCTGAGTGTGGCCAGGCAGTACAGCAGCACGAAGGCCGGCAACCTGGCCAACTTCTACGCAGGCATCTGCCTCTACAACATGGACAAGCCGCAGGATGCGCTTAAATATCTCAAGGAATACTCTACTGCGGGCGACGAGATGATTGAAGCTGAGGCCATCGGTGCTATCGGCGACTGCTACGCATCGCTCGGACAGCTGGACAAGGCTGTGGAGCAGTTCAAGAAGGCTGCCAGCACGGCTGACAACAATTCTCTGAGCCCCGTATACCTCGTAAAGGCCGGCGAAGTGCTCGAGTCGCAGAACAAATATGATGACGCCATCGCTCTCTATCAGGAAGTAAAAGACAAATACGTACAGAGCGCGATGCAGCAGGAGATAGACAAATATATCGAGAGAGCTACGGTAGAGAAGAAGTAATCTGCCCGGAAGCCAAGGCACAACAAGGGAAATAACGATGTCAAGCAATACATTTCAGCTAAGTGACAGCACCATGTCGCCCGTACCCGACGGAAAGGGTATGAGAGTGGGGATTGTCGTAGCCGAATGGAATGATAACATCACCAAAGCCCTGCTCGACGGAGCCGTCAAGACGCTCAAAGAAAATGGCGTGGAAAGCGGCGACATCAAGGTAGAGGTTGTACCCGGGAGCTTTGAACTGATTTACGGCAGTGCTCAGATGGTGAAAAGCGGCGAAGTAGACGCGGTGATAGCCATCGGCTGCGTGATACGCGGCGATACGCCCCACTTCGACTATATCTGTCAGGCCGTGAGCTCCGGCATTGCCGAACTGAACGTCAGCCAGAAAATACCGGTAATCTTCGGTCTCCTCACGACTAACAGTCAGGAGCAGGCGGAGGAACGTTCTGGCGGCATCCTCGGCAACAAGGGTGATGAGTACGCTGTGACGGCGCTCAAGATGATAGCATTCTCGCGTAGGATAAACAAATAAACAAGGGCAAATTCCAGAGTGGCCAAATGGGGCAGACTGTAAATCTGCTGACGTTCGTCTTCGGTGGTTCGAATCCATCTTTGCCCACAAGATCCGTATGATTGGTCATACGGATTTTTGTTTTTATAGCCTCTACGATATTCCGGCAATTCCGCCGGCTTGTCATTCCCGTTCGTTACGCGCCCAGAGATGCTGTCATTCATCAATAATCTATATAGGGTGGGAATGTTGTCATTTTTAATTAGTATCTTTGCAGACATTGGATTAGTATACATCAAATGACCGAGCAGGTAAGTCAGGAAAAACAAGACAACACCCCGTTGGTGTTGAGGGCAGAAGGACTGGTAAAGATCTACGGCAAACGCACAGTGGCCAACAATGTCTCCTTCAGCGTCAGGCAGGGAGAGATAGTGGGGCTTCTGGGCCCCAACGGCGCAGGCAAGACCACTTCATTCTATATGACTACAGGCCTCATCAAGGCCAACGGAGGGCATGTCTACCTCGGCGACAAGGACATCACGTCCTACCCCGTCTACAAGCGGGCGCAGGCCGGCATAGGCTATCTGGCGCAGGAGCCGTCGGTGTTCAGGAAACTGAGCGTTGAGGACAACATCGCCGCAGTGCTGGAGATGACGGGCAAACCCAAGTCGTACCAGAGAGAGAAGCTGGAGAGCCTGATCAGCGAATTCCACCTGCAGAAGGTCCGCAAAAACCTCGGCGACCGCCTCTCCGGCGGCGAGCGCCGCAGGACGGAGATAGCGCGCTGCCTGGCCATCGACCCCAAGTTTATCATGCTCGACGAGCCGTTTGCCGGAGTGGACCCCATCGCCGTGGAGGACATCCAGTATATCGTCTGGACACTGAAATATCACAACATCGGCATCCTCATCACCGACCACAATGTCGAGGAGACGCTCTCCATCACCGACCGCGCCTACCTGCTCTTTGAAGGGCGCATACTCTTTCAGGGCACGCCAGAAGAGCTTGCTCAGAACCAGATCGTGAGGGACAAATATCTCACCAACAGTTTCCAGCTCAGAAAGAAAGACTTCATGAACATGGGCAAGGCCCGTGAGGAAGCGAACGAATAGAAACAAGGCTTAATCAATACTGTTGCCCTACCTTAAACATAGATTTGCCTGTCCGGCAATAGCGGTCATCGCGCTATTGTTGCTGTCGGGCTGTTCTGCCGAGAAGTTTCTCTCCGACGGCCAGACGATATTGTCGGAGACCAAGCTGGTAAGCACGGACAAGGGAGTGGACGCCACCCAATATGAGCGGTGCATCCGTCAGCGGCCCAACTCCAAATGGTTCGGCGCCGTCAAGGTACCCCTCGGCATCTACTGCATGGCCGGCCGCGACACGTCGCGCCACCACAGGCTGCACCGCATGGGTCAGCCGCCCGTGATCTACGACTCGCTTCTGGCCGTCAGGAGCGTGGCGGACATGCGGAGCGCCCTCGTCGGACAGGGTTACCTCCATGCCGGCGCATCTCTCCAGCAGAAGACACGCAAGAGGAGGACAAAGGTGACCTACACGCTCAGCCCCGGGACGCTCTATACCATCGACCACATCGACTGGAAGATAGAGCACGACTCTGCGCGCGCCATTCTTTCTAAGAAGGAGAACATGGACGCCTCAGCCCTCTACAAGGGGATGCCCTGCGACGTGAGCATCCTCGAGACGGAGCGCGACAGGATAGTACGCCTGCTGCAGGACGCCGGCTATTATTATGTCAATCGCGACTTTATCAACTTCATAGCCGACACCACCAGCTCTTCGCGCAATGTGTCTCTCACAGTCAATGTCTCCTACATCGACGCTATCAAGGACTCACTCAAGGCTCACCGGCGCTACAAGATCGGGAGGGTGAACGTCTACTACAACATGGACAGGGACAGCGTAATGGCAGGCCGCCTCGCTCCTACGGACACAGTGAGCGACGGTGCCAACGGCAGCCTCTATGTCTACGGGCGGCCGCTGCTTAGGGACAAGATATTGCTCAAAAATGTGCTGGTACGCGAGGGGAAATACTACAACAGCTCGGTCATCCAGTCCACGTTCCGGCGTCTCTCCGCCCTGCCGCTCAACGATTACTCCTCAATCGACATCCGCGAAGATACGGCCAGGACGCTCAGAAGCAATGGCCCCGGCTATCTGACTACGGACGTCAACTTTCACACACAGGGCATCAATTCCGTGGGCTTTGAGGTGGAAGGTACTAACATGGCCGGTGATCTCGGAGCCGCAGCCGCCGTTTCCTATGAGAACCGCAATCTCTTCCACGGCGCAGAGGACTTTGACATCAAGCTTCGCGGCGCGTTTGAAGCCCTTGGCGGCCTGGAGGATTACAACAACAACGAGAACTATATCGAGTTCACATTAGAGGCCAACCTCAAGATGCCCATCCTTATCAAGTCGCTGCAGAAGCGCAATCACAGCAGTGTGCTCAACTCCGTGCTCTCGCTGGTCTACAACACGCAGGACCGCCCCGAGTTTCACCGCCGCACACTAACGGCCTCAGTACGCTACACATGGAACTCGTGGATGAACCACCTGCGCCACCGCCTCGACCTGATAAGCCTCAACTACGTGTTTATGCCGTGGATCTCGGACACATTCCGCCGCGACTACCTCGAGAACAACACCTCGCGCAACTCCATCCTGCGCTACTCCTACGAGGATCTGTTCATAATGCGCTCCGCCTATAGCCTGGTCTACAATTCCTCCAAGGCTCTCGACCAGCGCCAGCTCAACTATAAGGACAACGCTTACAGCATGAAATTCTCGCTCGAGACCGCGGGCAATCTGCTGTATCTCATCTCCGAACTCTTTCATGCCCCGCGCAACGCCGACGGCCACTACAAGCTCTTTAACATCGCCTTTGCCCAATACGCCAAGGCCGACTTCGATTTTGTCAAAAACTTTGTCATCGACGAACGCAACGCCGTGGCGCTCCACACGAACCTCGGCATAGCCCTGCCCTACGGCAATGCCACGATAGTCCCCTACGAGAAGCGTTACTTCGCAGGCGGCGCCAACTCGGTGCGCGGCTGGCAGGTACGCGGGCTCGGCCCCGGGAAGTACAGGAGTAACGACGGAAAGATCGACTTTATCAACCAGACGGGCAACCTGAAGTTCGATTTCAGCCTCGAATATCGCACATTTCTGTTCTGGAAGCTACACGGCGCCATCTTTGCCGACGCGGGCAACATATGGACGACACGCGACTATCCCGACCAGGCCGGCGGCAAGTTTGAGTTTCACAATTTTCTCAAGCAGCTCGCTGTGGCCTATGGCCTGGGACTTCGATTCAATCTAGATTATTTTGTGCTGCGTTTTGACGGAGGCATGAAGGCCGTCAATCCTTATTACACCTCAACGCGCGAACATTTTCCGCTGCTTCATCCCCGCTTCTCGCGCGATTTCACTCTTCACTTCGCAGTGGGGCTTCCATTCTGACCTTCCATCCCTCGTTCCCTTTACGAACCAGGGCAAGCGAATAGCTGCGCACCTTATCCGCCACACGGGGGCTCTGCCCTATCGTGTCCATGACTATTACATGCTCCACCTCGAAGCGCGCCGTCGCAGCCGTGTCACCCGAGAGCTCGACATGCTTCAGCGTGATAGCGGGCGTGTCGGTGACCAGATGCAGGCTGTCTATCACACGGTGCGTCATATTGGAGGACAGGAACGACAATACCTCACGCGTGTCGGCGGTGGTATAATTCAGGGCGTCGACGTATTTGAAATTGAAATAATCGTATGCGAAATGGCGCGCACAGGCTTCGGCCGCTTTCTGCTCGTCCGAGTCCCCGCAGGAAACCATTAAAGCCAAAGTCAGGACGCCAACCAATGAAAATCTGTTCATATTCGATGAAAACACGTATTTCTCCTTGGCAAAATTAACAATAAGTCCGCCTAATTTAGTATCTTCGCGAGAATTTTAGTCTAAAAATGATGAGATTTCTTTCTTTCGGCAGCGGAAGCAGCGGCAACTCATACCTTCTGGAATGCTCCACGGACAGCATTCTGATAGACGCAGGGGTGGGATACCGCAAGATGAAGAAATACATGAAAGCCTATGGTGTAAACTGTAGTCGCATCAAGGCCATCATCCTCACCCACGATCATACAGACCATATTTCGGCCGTCTCGTCTATGGCCATATACCTGCGTGTGCCGGTATACGCCACCGACATCGTGCACCAGAGAGTGAAATCAAACTTCCGCATCCATGTCAAGATACCCAGAGAGCAGGTATACACGCTCCAGAAGAGAGTGCCCTTTCAGATAGGGGGCTTCACGATAGAGGCCTTCGATGTGCCTCACGACAGCGCCGACTGCAGCGGTTACACCATCGAGGCGGACGGCAAACGCTTCGTGCTGGTCACCGACTGCGGCCGCATCACCGATGAAATAACTGCGAGGGCCACACAGGCGGACTATCTGGTGCTGGAGTCCAACTATGACAACGACCTGCTCGAGAACGGCCCCTATCCCTACCATTTGCGCCAGAGGATAGCGGGTGCCATGGGTCACCTCTCCAACACAGAAGCGGCAAAATTTCTCGCCACGCATGATTTTCCCTCACTTAAGGAGCTATTCCTCTGCCATCTCAGCGAAAACAACAACACCCACGAGCTCGTCCACGATGCTGTAAAGGAGGCCATATCAGAGAGAAACATACCATTCCACATCCTGGAGCGCAGAGGCGTGACGGGATACTTTGACCTCGATTAAACGCCCCGCCGCACGCTCTGCAATGCGCATAACACGAGCAAAAATCGAGAAGAAAGCAAATTTTCGGCCGATATATTTTGTCAATTCAAAATAAGTATATAACTTTGCACTCGCATTTCGGAAGAGATGCTTATAGGTTAAGCGCCCTTAGCTCAGTTGGTAGAGCAATTGACTCTTAATCAATGGGTCCAGGGTTCGAGCCCCTGAGGGCGTACCAACAGAAAGCTATGTCGAGATTCATTCGGCATAGCTTTTTTCGTATCACCATTTTCGTTTTTCTTTGTTTTGCTCAGACGCGGCACACTGTTTTGTGACGACCATGTCGCATTCCCTCCGAAGGTTTCCGAATGCGGCTGAAGTGACACATCTACCCATGTAGATTAGAGCTGACCCCAATAGATGGAATCAGCTCTAATATATTGCTCTGTAAATATGTTTTACCGGACCGCCGTCATCTGCGGCAGACCCTAACACGTTCAGGGCACAAAATCAGAAGATGTCTCGCGCTATTTCAAAAATTTCGGGAAACACGTAAAGTTCTCCTCCTGAACTTCGTAATAGGGCCAGTATTCTACGCCTTCTGCGCCTTTCACGGTAAAGTGGAGCGGTTTGCCCGCCACGGGAACGAGCCGGGATGCGATATCGCGCGGTGAAGCAGGGATCTCTATATTCCCCTCGCCCGATGTGCGCACGGCGGCCATCATAATGGGGCCATACTCCAGACAGTAGTGCGCTTTCTCGAAACCGGGCTCCATACCGGTATACAGCGTGGTCTTCATCGGCATGGGCAAGACGAATTCGATGCGATCGCCCGGCTTCCAAGTGCGGCTGAGGACACAGTACGTGCCGGCCTTGCCTTTGCCCGCTGACTTTCCATTCACCCTGATTGCCACAGCGCTCTGTGTCCAGGTGGGGATGCGGAGGTAAAGTTTGGTCTTCACAGGATTATTCCCAGTGATCGTAATCGACACCTTCCCGTCGTAGGGGAACCGGGTATCGGTGGAGAAGCTGAACCCGCCGCCCAGCTTGCATTTGAAATCCGAGCCGGCATACATATCGACATACACTCCGTCGGAAGCCGTAGAATAGAGGTACTCGGGGAGAGTGCCGTACATACGCGCGCCCTGCCCCTCGCAGCATGTGTTCATCATAAAGTTTTTCACGGCGCCGTGAGGGCCGTACTTATGCCCGTTCAGTTTGGCGAAATAGCGGATACCGTTTTTACCCACTTGATTGGCGATAATGACATTGTAGATGGACTTTTCCATCTCATCGACATATTTCATCTGCTGGGGGAAGAGATGGTGGAAGCGCTGATTGAAGCGGACCCAGAAAGCGTTGCCGCAGAGTTCGCCGCACTCCCTGCTGAGCCACAGGCTGTGCGGATTGTATATCAGGTCGCCCTCATTAATAGCGAGAGAGCCGCCGGGGAATTCCCAATTGTCATGCATCAGATCCCATGCACCGACCATAGCGTCCAGATATTTCCCGGCGCCGGTAGCCAGATACAGATCCATATAAGCCTCGAAGGTAGTCACGAGATAGTTATGCGCGCGGTCGTAAGGATAGCGCCATATAGCGCTCGGCTTGTGGGCGCTGAGCGAATCCATCCACCAGTTGTCTTGATAATAGCGCTGGGCCGTCTGGATGTCCTCCGGCTTGCCCACGGGCGTGAAATACGTACGCGTGATAGGTATCATACCCTGCACGCCCTGCATGGCCCGCTGCCTGATCTCCGGCAGGAAGGGGCAATGGTCAAACCAGTCATAGAATTCGCGAAGCAGGGTGAAAGCTTTCTGATTGCCGCCAAAGCCCGCCTCGATGAGCCCCTGCGATACCCAGCTGCGCGTATACGCTCCTCTCTCGCCCGTGAATATGGCGCCCTTGGGATAGGCCATACAGTAGCCATCGGGCTCCTTACACTGGTCGATGACATCCACGATGTCGTTCATCTCCTTGCGGAGCTCAGCATTATCCATCCAGCGCAGTGTGTTGCCCGCGCTCATCAGGAAGCGTCCGGCCTCCGAGCCCGGGAGCTCCTTCATCCAGAACCTGTCGAAGTTGGGATTAAAAGGCTGCACCGGAATGCCCGCTTTCAGACGGAAGTTGCGCACGAGTTCATCAAAGGTAAACGAATGGAGCAAATAATAGATATTGTTCTCCATCACGGTCTTCAGGACTCCGTCATGAAGGGTAATACCGGTGAGAGGGGTCTCGATGAGTTGTTTGGGAGCCTTCCACTGCGAGACGGGAATAACATTAGCAGGATTGTCCGTCACCACCAGTTCGCCTCCGGGGCGATCCTGAGCAGTCAGGTCCTGCAAATTCTCGCTATTGGGTGTACTGCTCGTCACAGCGCAGCCACGGGCTATATCCTTTCCGTTCTGCAGAACACGGAGGCGACGCAGCACCAATCTGTTGTCACGAAGCTGTGTAGCGGTAAACCGCACATAACGGCCCTCACATGTCCTGGAATCTAAGGTCAGCACTTTGAATTCTGGATTAGAAAGATTGGGGAATTCGCCCATCGAGGTGTAATCTGCATATACTACCGACGAGCTGAAAGAAGGATCATCGGACACAGAGATATAAAATCTCACAGGGAAGCCTCCGTAATACTTACCCCAGACGGCACAACCGGGCAGCACCTTGATGCCGTCTATTCTCTGTCTGCTGCCGAGGTCTACCTGCACCCACAGGGTAGTATTGTTGTCGGGCGCGCTCAGAAGACAGGTGGGAACAAATCCCGGAGCCACGCGCTCCACTCCCATTTCGGCCGCGGCGACCTCTTTCTGCTCGTCATAAGTAAACGCCGGTTTGGTCTGTGCCAAAGCACAAGACGGAGCAAGGACATACATCGAGAGTCCAAATGCTAAACATAGGAAATCTTTCATACACGTATTATCAGTAAAGAATTATAAATCGGTTTCTAAACACCACAATATTCACATTGTTCCGTATTCATGGTTGCATTCAATTACAAAAATAGGAAAACAAATGGAACTGTAACAGATGGGAGTCGTGTTTTCTCCAAATATGCGTCGCTCCCTTAAAATATTGCAGTCTTACAGGCGCCGTTATAGCTGCAAATCCGCCCTCAATGCCGGTTTCAGGACAAACAAACCGTATTCCATCTATTACTGTCCGGCAAACACAGTGCCCCATTCTCTGTACCGTTATTGATAGGATAATTGACCATTTGCAACTATATGATTTTCAGCGCTCCCGGAAGGTCAAAACTACATTTGAGACGAGAAGAACTACCTCAAATGTAGTTTCACTCAGGTCCTATGTGAGCATCATCGTATGCGGACCCGTTTTTTGAAGTGTTGAGAATGCCTTTTCAATAATGGGGAAAAGGGTGCTATTTTCGAATGGCGAAATTAAATCAACCGTATAGGAGGATGACAACATATTGATGTATGATTCGTGTTCTGCATATGAGCGAAAAATAGCTGGGAGGGCCCCTGCCCTCAGGGGCTGTCCGCCGCACAAGAAAGTGCGCGAATGAATACGCGATACTAATTTCTCGCCGCTTACAGCACGTAAGATTTACCGTCTCGCTCTTGGGCCGCGCTGCAGCGGCCCTCCCAGTTAACGCCGCGCTTATTGATTCTCTTTGCTCGCAATCGAGGCGTCTCCAGAGGCCATTTTTCGCCCTTTGCAACTATATGATTTTCAGTACTCCCGAAAGGCTAAAACTACATTTGAGACGAGAAGAACTACCTCAAATGTAGTTTCACTCAGGTCCTATGTGAGCATCTCAGCATGCGGGACGGTTTTCGCGGTGTGCGCAAACGGCGCTCTGCGCACAGCGAAACATTCACAATTTATACCCTCCCGGTTGCTTATGAATACATGGTCGCATTTGCGCATAACGGGGATGAAGCATGTGTTCCTTCGCATGAGTACCATGCCGGGGAATGTCATCGGGCGCAGCCGGCGGTATATAAAGACAGGCTTACATGACTCGGAGAAAGCAATTTTCGCTGTTTATGTTTCTGAGTTAGCGGGATAAGTTGTAATTTTGCGTTCGAATTATTGTACATAAGGATTTCTCGTTCAGAAAATAGAATTATATAACTATGAACATATCATATAAGTGGCTTAAAGAGTACGTTGATTTTGACCTTACACCCGAGGAGACAACCGCGGCGCTGACTTCTATAGGACTGGAAGTAGACAGCCTGACAGAGAAGCCGGCCATAAGAGGCGGCCTCGAGGGAATAGTAACCGCAAAGGTGCTCACGGCCGAACCGCATCCCGACAGCGATCACATGCATGTGTGCACAGTAGACCTCGGCGATGGCAAACCGGTACAGATAGTATGCGGGGCGCCCAATGTCAAGGCCGGCGAGATGGTGATGGTAGCCACGCTCGGATGCGTGCTCTACGACGGCGACAAGGTGTTCAAGATAAAGAAATCGCGTCTGCGCGGTGTGGACAGCTACGGCATGATCTGCGCCGAGGACGAGATAGGCGTAGGCTCGGACCACAGCGGCATCATCGTGCTGCCGTCCGACACAAAGCCCGGCATCCCCGCCGCCAAATACTACAATCTGGAGAGCGACTGGATAATAGAGGTGGACATCACGCCCAACCGTTCCGATGCTTGCTCCCACTACGGTGTGGCGCGCGACCTCTACGTCTGGCTCGTGCGCAATGGCTACAAGACATCCCTGCACCGCCCCTCTGTCGACGACTTCCATGTGGACAATCACGATCTGGACATCGACATAGAGGTGAGAGAGCCGGAAGCCTGCCCGCGCTACGCCGCCGTCTCTATCAAGGGATGCACCGTAAAGGAGAGTCCCGACTGGCTGAAGCAGCGTCTGGAGTCGATAGGCCAGCGCCCCATCAACAACATCGTGGACATCACCAATTATATCATGTTCGCCTACGGCCAGCCGCTTCACTGCTTTGACGCCGACATGATCAAGGGCAACAAGATCGTCGTGCGCACCATGCCCGAGGGCACTCCGTTTGTCACTCTCGATGGCGTGGAGCACAAACTCAGCAACCGCGATCTGGCCATCTGCAATACGGAGGAGCCCATGTGTATCGCCGGCGTATTCGGAGGCAAAGGCTCGGGCACATACGACACGACAAAGGACGTGCTCTTTGAGAGCGCATACTTCAATCCTACCTGGATACGCAAGAGCGCCCGCCGCCACGGCCTGTCGACCGACGCCAGTTTCCGCTTCGAGCGCGGCATCGACCCCCGCGGTCAGATATACGCCCTCAAGCAGGCCGCCATACTGGCCAAGCAGCTTGCCGGCGGCACCATCTCCATGGAGATAAGGGATGTCAAGGCGCACGAATTCGACGATTTCATCGTCGACCTGAAATATGACTATGTACACGACCTCATAGGCAAGGAGATAGGCCACGACACCATCAAGGGAATAGTCACAAGCCTCGAGATGAAGATACTGGAGGACCGCGAAGACGGGCTGAAGCTTGCTGTACCGCCCTACCGCGTAGATGTCACACGCCCCTGCGATGTAGTGGAAGACATCCTGCGCATATACGGCTACAACAACGTGGAGATCCCCTCCTCCATCAACTCCACCCTCACCATTCAGGGCGAGAACGACCGTTCGCAGGCCCTGCAGCAGATAGTGAGCGAGCAGCTCGTAGGCTGCGGCTTCAACGAGGTGCTCAACAACTCGCTCACCAAGGTCTCCTACTATGAGCCGCTAAAGAGCATGCCGCTTGACAAGGCCGTCAAGGTGCAGAATCCGCTCAGCTCCGATCTCGGCGTGATGAGGCAGACACTTCTGTTCGGAGGACTGGAGAATATACAGCACAACCTCAATCGCAAAATCGAGGACATCCGTTTCTTCGAGTTCGGCAAGAGCTATCATTACGATGCATCACGTCTGAAACCCGACAATCACTTTGCCGCCTACTCGGAGGAGTATCATCTGGCCCTCTGGCTCTCGGGCAAGCGCGACCACAACTCCTGGATCAAGGAGAAGGAGGCTGTCACCGTTTACGAGCTCAAAGCCGACGTGGAGAATATCTTCGCCCGCCTCGGTGTAAGCAGGAATGCGCTCAAGGTCAGCGAGACTACGGAGGGAGAGCTCCTGAGCAACGCTCTCATCTACTCCACCCGCGAGGGCAAGCCTGTAGCCTGCCTGGGCATAGTAAGGCACACCGTGCTCAACAACTTCGACATAGACTACGATACATTCTATGCAGACATCGACTGGTCGGCCATCATGAAGCTGACGCGCCGCAACAAGGTGCTCTACAGCAAGCTGAGCAAGTTCCCGCCCGTGAGCCGCGACCTCGCCCTGCTCGTAGACAAGAGCGTCAAGTTTGCCGACATAGAGCGTGTGGCCCGCAAGGCCGAAGGCAAGCTCATACAGAGCATCAAACTATTCGACGCCTACGAGGGCAAGACGATCCTGAAGGGCAAGAAGAGCTATGCCGTCAACTTTATCCTGCAGGACAACGAGCGCACCCTAACAGACGAGCGCACCGACAAGGCCATGGGCAACATTCTCAAGGCTCTGGAGCGCGAGATAGGAGCTGTACAGAGATAATCACTTTATTATAATACATTCAAAACACTTAAGTAACAGACCAATGGGAAGAGCATTTGAATACCGCAAAGCTACCAAGCTGAAGCGCTGGGGGCACATGGCCCGCACATTTACCAAAATCGGAAAACAGATAACCATCGCCGTGCGCGAGGGCGGTCCGGAACCGGAAAACAACCCGCATCTGCGTGCCATCATCGCCAACGCCAAGCGCGAGAACATGCCCAAGGACAACATTCTCCGCGCCATCAAAAATGCAAGTGACAAAGACCAGTCAGACTTCAAGAGCCTGACCTACGAAGGCTACGGCCCTCACGGCGTGGCTATCCTCGTAGACACACTCACCGACAATCCTACACGCACAGTAGCCGACGTGCGCTCCATCTTCAACAAGTTCTCCGGCAATCTCGGAACCATGGGCTCTCTGGCCTTCCTTTTCGACCATAAGTGTGTGTTCTCTTTCCATAAGAAGGACGGACTTGACATGGATTCCCTGATCCTCGACCTGATAGACTACGGTGTGGACGACGAATACGACACCGACGACGAGGAGAACTCGATCACCATCTACGGCGACCCGAAGAGCTTCGGTCAGATACAGCAGTATCTGGAGGAGCACGGCCTCGATGTGATCGGCGCCGAGTTTACCTACATCCCCAACGACCTCAAGGACGTGACGCCCGAGGAGAGGGAGTCGATCGACAAGATGGTCGGCATGCTCGAAGACTTCGACGATGTGCAGAACGTGTACACCAACATGAAGCCCGAAGAGAGCGCCGAAGCATAATAGCAGACTATCGTCTCACTGCCCCACTTTTAAGGCAGAGACATATAACGCCGGCAGCATAAAAGCTCAGGCAGACAATTACAGGAGATAAACACTAACAAACGGTGCTTATCTCCTGTTTTCTTGTGTCTATCTGATTGATTGCATCGCCCTTCTCCCCGTAGCAACCAGCTACGCACCCATACTCGCCCCACTGCGACCCGCGCGGCACTTCCTCTTCAGAATTTAGAAGATCGGTAAAGAACCAAAAGTTTTACCGGAAGCAATAATTTTAAAAAGTATACTCTTTCTCCTACCACGCTGCTATCACACCCATGTGGACCTCAGGGGTATGCTTCGTGAATAGTCAGAATCGCCGCCGGAAGAAATGAATTTTGAAGAGAAGGACTTGGCAGACATTAGAAATATCCCCAACCCGCATCTATAAATGGATTGGAGAAGGGCGCATGTTGTTTACCAGGCACTAATAAAAAGGAAATATAAACACAAAAATAGTCGTCACATAATATAATTTACGTATATTTGCAACGCGTCAAGGACTAACCTGCATAAAGTTCGCCATGAAACAGTCAATATATAGCAAACCCTTGCACCAGAGAACTACCATTTCCCTGGTTGAGCAGCTGAAGATCAGAATAAAACCAGATAACAAAAACATATTATTATGAAAACCTTAAAGCATTTACAGACACGGACATGGGTGTGGCGCCCACTCACGCTCATTGTCCTGCTCGCGTTCGGCAGCTCGGGGCTGTCGGCGCAGAATAGCGACGGTCCCGCCAACGGGTATTACCGCCTCACCACAGCCTCTACCACCGAGATAGTAGGCTCTGCCCTGTATGTCGGCGGCGGCGCTGTAAATTGGAAAACACTGGACGAGACCGACGTCGCCTTCATTTGGAAAGTCGAGGCCTCAGAGGACGGGTTTTACCGCCTTACCAATCCACTGATGGACATCAGCGTCGGAGATGACGGTAAAGTAGAACTCTTAAAGCAGCAGAGCGGCGCATACGCCATCAAGAAGCCTTCGGGCACCGGCTGGCTTCACGCCCTCTCTCACGGTCAGGTGAGTGTGGACACGGGAGGCGCAACTACGTTCGGCACTCCTGGCTGGGGGTTCAATACGTGGTATTTTGAGAAAGTGGACGAAAGCGACCCGCTCGTGCAGACCGCTATAAAAGCCAGAGAACTGAGTACGAAAGCCCGCAAGGCTATCAGCGAGAACAGCACTGACTTGACGCCAACCAAGGCCAGGGAAGAGGCCAACAACTATATCGACTTCTTCAGCAACGCCGCCATGACCGTGGAGCACGGCATCACTTTCGGCTCTGACGGCGCGGGCTTCAAGAGCCTCATAGACGGCGACATTAACACGTTCTTCCACTCCTCTTGGGCCGGCGAGCCCGCATGGAGCGACTATAAGGATGACAGCGTAAACACGGTGGACAAGACTAAGGCCGCGAAGGCAGACTACGCATACGCTACCACTTTCCACAACCTCGGCGTGAGACTCATGGAACCGGCTGAGAATATATACCTGCAGTGGACCGAGCGTCCGGGGCAATACAGCGCCACGCCTACTTCTATTAACATAGAGGTGAGCAACGACCGCATGAACTGGACCACAGTATACAAGGATTACAAGGAATTCAGCGTGAGCGACGCCGGGGGCGCCAACGTATTGATCGGCCCGTTCAAATTCGACCAGCCTTATCAGTATGTGCGCCTCACGGCCAACAGCTGTTACCGCCGCAACCAGGGTATTAACAGTCCGACAAAATATTTCAACTTAAGCGAACTGAGGATTTATTCTCTGAAGGACAAACTGGCAAGCGCCGGGAGAGATGTAGTGTCATCGCTTTTCGGCTCCATCTATACAGTGGAGTACTACGGCCATGCCAAGGAGCTCAACAGGGCTATTGCCAATATCGACAATATCTACAATCGTGTGTTCGAGGGAATCATTTCGGGCGACACCATTGTCAAGGACGGCTATTATGCTGTCAACTTCCCCGATGCGGAGGACAACACGCTCTGCCTCGTACCGATATTCGACGGAGAGAAATATCGCTTGGGAGCATTTCCCGCTGATCTAAAATCTCCATCTCCGGAGTATATCTGGCATGTCACGCGCGACGCCGCCACCAACACATATACCCTGAAGAACTGCGGAGAGCAGGAGGCATCCTATCCGGAGCTGATTACCAAAGGCGCATACGAGAGCTCCTATATCCTTGTGAACGGAAAGAAACGTCAGAATTTCCGCATCGTGCTCAATGCCGACCACACGGCATATATCTACTCCACCGACAATATCAACAACTTCAGCTACAATACCGAAAGCGGCTTTGTGGGGGTAGCCAACGGCCACAGCAGCAACTCTCTCGTACAGTTTTTGAGCGTTGAACCAACCGATGCCATGCGTCTCAACGAGGCACTGAGCGATGCTGCCGGCCGTCGTTTCACCGTAGGAACGGAGCCTGGAGAAGTATCCCAGGAGGACTACAATACTTTCAGCGCAGCATACGAGGCAGCCAAGGCAGAACGCACTACGCCCACGGCCGGCATAGCTGCTGCAACGACGGCGCTCACCGAGGCCACGGCAGCTCTTGACGGCAAGACAAACGCTTTCCCTGACGGCTATTACTACATAGTATCTACCAAGGACAACAGCAAATACCTCACTCCCGCTATCGAGAAGAACAAGAAGGATGTAGGTCTGAAGGCTACAGACTTCACTGCCGGCAACGGAGCTCAGGTATGGCATATCACCACAAATGCCGACGGGCAGAGGGTGATGAAAAACTGCGCGCTCGCAGACTCCACCTATTTCGTACCCCTTACCAGCCGTAACGAAAGGCAGACCTTAAGAATGGGGCTCCTCCCGCTTTCTTATCAGACCTTCAGCAATATCTACGGCAATGTGTACAGGATATATTCCTCGGCTACCGCATCCTACCTGGACGAGAGTGCCGGAGTCATCTATACCTCCAACGACTTTTTCCCGGACAACAACAGCGAGTGGGCCGTGGTGAGCGTTCCCGAGAGCGATATGCCGCGCTTCACAGCCCTGGTAGAAGCTATCAGCGATGCACGCGCCGTCATAAAGACGGAGAATGTTAGTTCTGACCCGGGAGGCGCTTCCGGCGATGCCACACAGATAAAGGCGGCCCTCTCCGCTGCCGAAACCGTCTATGCCGACAACAGCGCTACGGAGCAGCAGGCTGCTGATGCCACAGCCTCTCTGACTGGGGCCTACAAGGAGTTCATGGCGCAGGACCATACGCATATCAATCCCGTAACCGAAGGATACTACCGCCTTGTCAACGAGGACGGCCCGTATATGGGCACCGGCACACCGGCTGCCTACGCCAAGAACGGCCACCTCTTCTGGGGACCTCTGGACAGCAAAGACCCGCACTTCGTGTTTAAAATCACTCCGAAGGATGGCAACGACTTCTATTTGCAGTCAGCACTCTACAATACCTATTTCGGCACGCTCGATACCCTCGGCCTCGTGGCCCTGCAAAGCGAAGAGCACGCAGTAACGATAGATAATTATTCCGGAAGGCTTTGGACTATTACCAATCCGGATGACAACAACCAATATGTACGCGGTGGTGGCGGCGATGAGCTGAACGCTGAGTTCCGCATGAGGGCTACATATAACAGCGACTTCGCTCACAAGCAGCACAACTGGTACCTGCGCCGTCTCACTGACGCGGAGATAGAAGCTGTCAATAAGGAAGCGGAGAGCGTACGCGTAAACGAGGGCCTTAACAATGCCATAGCCCGCGGCGAAAGAGCCTATTCAGGCGCATTCCGCTACGATGTTGACTATAACAGCCCGCTCATTACGAACGTAAACCCCGATTTCCCGAGAGACGGACAGGTGTGGAGTATGCCGAGAGAGCACGATAAGAGTTGGGGAGGCTATGCCAATATGCTCAAAGGCGGGTTCCGCTGCGAAGACTCGACAGACATCGACAACAAGAAGGGTGTGCCTCTACAGGTGGACTTGAAGGACAATCCCGTCAAAGACTTTGAAATAAAGTACATCGTTCCGAGCAAAGACTGGATTTGGCGCGAGAGTTGGGCTGACATTACCGTGTATGCCACAAACGATGAGACTGTAGCAGGGAAAGACGACCTGACCCCGAGCGAGTGGAAACTAATAGGACACTACACTGACTTGCCCGTGGACTTCGGATGGCAGGATCATAGTCGCACATTCAAATATCGTATTATCGATGCAGACCAGCCGTACCGCTTCTACCGCTTTATGGTGAACAAGACCAATATGCCACAAGCATACGGACGCTTCTATGTTGACCATTTTAATATGTATGCTGCAGTGGCCAACGAGAGCGGCTCGCCTTACAACTATATTGAGGGCATGAAAGCCGCCGCCGACAATCTGCGCGAACTCACTGTGGGTGCACGCGCCAAATTGGACAACGGCACTGCAACTCAAGCTGATGTCGACGCTCTCAACGATGCCGCCAAGGCTGTAGAAGACCTCACTCCAAACTCCGGCCGCCTCGACGCCCTCATCAAAGAGGTAAACGACTACATAGCCAACTACGGCGTCGGCGGAGAATGGGGCGATGTGTCGGAAGATGAATATTTCGAAATTCAGGACGCCGTGACAGAGGCCGACAGCTACGACCATGCCAATCCGGACATCAGCGACCTTACAAAGCGCTACGTAGCCCTTGACAAAGCTTTCACTCTATATAAGAGCAGGCAGAAGAGGGTGGAGACCGGCAAATGGTACCGCATAGTAAGCACCGACAGCCAGCGCACCGGCACAAAGAGCCAGGGCGGTACAGCCGAAGACAGCCATCCCGAATTCAGCTTTGTGAAAAACAAAGTAATCTTCGCAAACCGCGACAACAAGGTTGGCACAGGCATTACTACAGCCGGATACGACTACCTCAACGCTGCGAGAGCCGACAGCGTGGACGCCTCGCCTTACGCTATGTGGCGCCTGGCCTTGGTTGACTCCGCCGCCGGAACGTATTCGCTGCAGAACCGCGCCACCGGCCTATATCTCGGCCAGTACACCACCACGGCTTCACGCGGCATGCAAGAGACCGCCTCACCTTATCTACTCACTCTTCTCAAGAGCGGACAATATGCCATAAGCTGCGCCGAGAACAACGACGGCCTCTACGCACTCCATGCCTTCGGTTATGGCGGGGTAGGCATATGGAATAACGCCGGCGGTACTGTGCCCAAATCCGCCGACTCTCCCAGCTCGTGGACTTTTGAGGAAGTGGATGAGAGCCTTATGAACACACTGTCCGTCGATATTCTCGACAACAGAATGAGCATCGTAACCCTCCCTTACGCATATACCGAGGAAGTGGCCGAGGCCAACGAAGGTAACGGCATAATGGCATACGCCATAGCCGGAATAAGCGATGACGGCTCTATGCTCAACCTCACACAGAAGACATCATTTGCGGCCGGCGAGCCTTTCATTATTGTGGCCAACGACTACACACAGACAGAAGGCGAGGCTTCCACCGTGCAGTTCGCAATGCCCCTTGCCAACGAATTCAGCCGCACCGCACTGACAGCCAACGGTCTTGTAGGAACATTCTCAGATATCCAGCCGAAGGCAGCCGGCCTCGGCTTCGTCTCCGACAACCGCATTGTGGCAACCAATATCTACACCCTCATTCCCGCCAATACCGGATATATCTCGACGGGATTGATCAAGAATGTGCCCAACGCATCGGTTGACCTGCAGATCAACCTGCCCGAAGGTGTTAACGGCATTTCGGCTACAATGGCATCCGGCACAAAGGCGACGGTGGATGTTTACACTCTCGACGGTGTGCTGCTAAGGAAAGGCGTGAAGGCGTCCGATGCCACAAATGGCCTGAAGAAAGGCGTTTACATTATAGGCAAAAAGAAAGTTCTTGTAAAATAATCCTATTGATGAGAACTAAATAAATTTTTCTCCGTCGGGACGGTTTTAGCATATCAGCCTATGCTTCCGCTCCGACGGAGTATTTATCTCTAAAGTTATAAATCATGAAGCAGATAATTAAAAAGACAGCAACATTTATGCTTGCCGCAATATTATCAACGGCAAATCTGTACGCTCAGAGCTGGACGCTTTCATCTCCTGACGGCAATCAAAAGCTCACAGTAGGAGTAGCCAGCTCAAGGCTCTATTACTCGCTCACGTATAAGGGCTCTAACATCATCAGCCGCTCTTATCTCTCGCTGTCGTTGGACGATGGTGAAGTGTGGGGACGCAGTCCTAAAATCACCGGCAGCAAGACGCGTGAAATCAACGAGACCTACGACTCCCCTGTATGGATACATTCAAATGCACAAAATCATTGCAACGAGCTCACCCTCACCATGAGCCGCGGATATTCGGTGGTATTTCGCGCATACAACGACGGAGCTGCCTACCGTTTCGTGTCGGCCAAAACCGGCAGCTACAACATACTTGACGAGGAAATGACTGTAAATTTCGCCTCAGCGCCGGGTTCTTATATAAGCTACGATGACGGAAGCGGGTTTGAAAGAGTATACACCAATACACCGCTTGCCAACTGGACAACAAGCACCTTAGTGACGAGTCCTGCAATACTCACGTTACCCAAAGCCAAGGTTTGCCTTATGGAAAGCGACCTGAAAGACTACCCTGCCCTATTTTTCACAAAGGGAAGTACTTCCCGCAGCGTGGAAGCCCGTTTCAGAGCTTACCCCAAGAGTGTGCAATGGAAACCGAACGATACAGGAAAACAGATTGTGAAAGAAAAAGACGCCCACATAGCAGAATGCAAAGGAGTTAAAGACTTTCCATGGAGAGTGTTACTCGTCTCAGATGATGAGGGAACATTTCTCTCCACCGACATGATATATGTGCTCGGGAAGGCTCCCGCAGAGCAGGACTGGAGCTGGGTGAAGCCCGGGCAAGCCGTATGGGACTGGTGGAGCCCGGGACTTGACGGTGTAGACTTCACTGTGGGCATGAACACGCAGACATGGCTATACCGCATAGACTTCGCAGCCAAGCATAACATACCATACATACTCATCGATGCCGGCTGGGCCAACCCGGAGCTCACCAACGTCTCCTCCAGCATGGACCTACAGAAAATCATAGACTACGGCAAGGAGGAAAATGTAGGCGTATTTCTCTGGGGCTATGGTTTCCGCTTTGCCGCAAACGCAGAGAACCTTGCGCGAAAATATTCTCAAATGGGAGTAAAAGGCTTCAAGTTGGATTTTTGGGAGCGTGCAGATCAGGCTGCCCTCAGAGCAATAGAGACTGTGGCCAGTACTGCCGCAAAATACAAACTTATGCTGGACTATCACGGCTGCTGGCCAGTTACAGGAATGAACCGCACTTATCCTAATGTAGTGGACTTTGAGGGCGTACACGGAGGAGAGACAAACAAATGGCTCGGCATCAACGGCGGACAGGTGGAATATGACGTCACATTCCCGTTCGCCCGCGGCGTGGCCGCGCCTGTGGACTACACGCAGGGCGCCATGCGCAACGGCACCAAATCCACTTTCAAGGTGAACAACGGCAATCCGATGAGCCCCGGCACTCGCTGCCGCCAGCTGGCTATGTACATCATATTTTACTCTCCGCTCACCATGTGGAGCGACCGCGTTACCAACTACGAGAAAGAGCCGGAGTGCACCGACTTCATCTCCAAGATTCCCACTGTATACGACGAGACACGGCCTCTGAAAAACAGCATATCCCACTATATCTCTCTGGCACGTAAGAAGGGCGATGAGTGGTATGTAGGCGCTATGACAGACTGGACAGGTCGCACGCTATCGCTCGATTTGAGTTTCCTTGGTGAGGGGAACTGGGCAGCAGAAGTATTTGCCGACGCAGACGACGCCAACACGAATGCGGAGCACTTTACACACACCGTGATTGACATTCCGGCATCGCGCAAGATAGATGCAAAACTCGCGCAAGGCGGTGGCTACGCTATGAGAATTTACAAAAAGTGATTTCCTACAATAAAATGATAAAAAAGACAATCTCAAAGATATTGAGCGCAGCCGTTCCCAGCCTCGCCATGCTTCTCCTTCCCGCCGGAGCCGTTCAGACCTCGGCGCAGACGACAGGCACGGGGCTCCGCGTGCTGTGCCTCGGCAACTCTATCACTCACCACGACTACGATGCCTCCGTCGGGTGGTACGGCAACTGGGGCATGGCAGCCTCAAAAGCAGAGAACGACTATTGCCATCAGCTCCAGACGATGCTCTCTTCGCATCATGCCGGCACGGTGGTGACACCGCTGAACATGGCCTATTGGGAGCGCAACTTGGGCTGCAATATAGACTCTCTGATAGGCAGCTACGCCAAAGGCAAAGACATCATCGTAATCCGCCTGGGTGATAATGTGAGCGACAAGACGGCCTTCAAAGGCGCTCTGCTGCACCTTGTAAAGTATTGCAAGGAGAAGGCGCCGCGCGTAGTTATCACGGGCTGTTACTGGGAAGACGCCGACAAAGATGCAGCAATCAAAACGGTCGCCCACGCCGAGGGCATAGCCTATATTCCTCTCAGCTACATTGACAAGGAGGACGGAGCGCGAGCTACGACAAGCGATACATTCTACAGCACAAGCGGCAACGCATACAAGGTGACCAATGACGCCGTTCTCGCTCACCCCGGCGACAATGGTATGCTCCGCATAGCTCAAGCCATATATGCCGTGATTGGCGGCGGCGATGTATCCACCCTCAAGATAAACATTCATAAGACCGACGGCAATACGGAGACCTACGCCGCAAGCAAAGTCGCAAAAGCAGTGTTTTCCGACGCGACGGCAGGCGACGAAGAGCAGTGTGTGGTAGTAGAGCTTGGGGAGGGCGGCAAGATGACACTCTCGCTCGGCAGCTCTCCGCAGCTCACCTTTGATGATGATAGTGTGAATATCATCGCCGGCGAGACCGCGGCGCGGCTTCATGCCGGCGACATAAGACGCATCACCTTTCAGAGCATCTCCACCTCCATAGAGCGTATGGAGGGCAAAGGACAGAGCGTCAGAAACGAGGACGGGCAGATAGTAGCAGAAGGAATGAGGTCCGGCAGCCGGCTTAATCTATACGATTCAACAGGAGCCTTGCTGTCATCCACTAAGGCCGACGCCAGCGGCAGAGCTTCGCTCCACACGTCATCACTCCCCGTAGGCGTCTATCTGATACAAGCCGGTGAAACAACCATCAAATTTGTCAAGAAATGAAGCGCATTACTCTTATCATCTGGGCATTGGCTGCCTATACGGGCATCTGTGCGCAGAGCATTACTATCAATATGACAGACGGCGGTGAGGCATCGTATACGGCCGGCGACATAAGCTACATAGACTTCACTCCCGACACGACGTACGTGGACCTCGGACTTAGTGTACTGTGGGCAAGCTGCAATCTGGGCGCCACGTCTCCCGAAGCGTCGGGATATTACTTATCATGGGGCGAGACAAGCCGCAAGACTATCTATGCAGACAGCACGTATCAGTTTATCAAGCGCGATGCGATGGGATACGACAAGTATACCAGTCTGGGGCGCAACATAGCCGGCACCAGCCACGACGCGGCTCATGTCTCTCTGAGTGGTAATTGGCGCATGCCTACCGCCGCAGAGATACGAGAGCTCATCAACTCCTGCACATGGGAATGGGGCAAAAATGGTACGCGCTACGGCTACTGGATAAAGGGTCCCAGCGGAGCGCGCATCTTCCTCCCTGCCGGCGGATACCGCGACGGGCGCCGCACTTATTCGTCCAATCTGGGCGGGTATTACTGGAGCGACACTTACGGTGTTTATGCAGATGCTTATTGCCTGAACATCACATCCGGCGATGTATTCCTCGGCAACTATGTGAGATGGTTCGGCCGCAACATCCGCCCCGTGCGAGACAGATAAGAGAAAAAGTTTGAATTTAAATGATGTTTTATCTCGTCTAAATATTTCATCTTACCATCTCACTGTTAGATAACAGACTCACGTTCGAAGGGAGAATAATCGTTTGTGATCTAAAATAGCAAACGTATTCCCCCTTTCATGAGATATTCTGGAATAGTTGAGAAAGGGACTTAATCGAGAAAAACATGAGACATCCTGGTAAAAAGAATTACATTGACGAAGGCAATTGCTATGTATGGTTCGTATATGATAAAACAGATAAAGTAGTATCCGCTTCTTTAGAAATCATCACAGGGGTATACGGTCAGAATGCGTTTTCGGATGAAACTTATACGGTATCTCCAAAAAGAATAGATTATGAAGATGCTGTCTGGACTGGTGTTAGTACAGAAGAACGTCCCAATTCGAAGACAATCCTTCGAAGATATTACTACAGATGGGAAAAGGCTATCAAGCGCTTAAAGAAAGACCTGTACGATCTGGCCAACCAAAACAGCTTACCGCTTCAACGTTCCATACAGCATGGAGACGTTATCCTGGTGGAATACGATAATCCATATGACCTCGATTCGTGGGAACTGTACGACAGCACGGACATTCTGCAAATACTGGAAACGAAAGGTAAGAGCAATTTTACAGTACGCGGAATAGAATTGGATCGATACTGTTTTTGCCCTTTTGAAGAGCCCAAGAATTATTCACTTGAAGAAATGGAATGTATTAAAACAATATCGTTACTGAATCCGGCACTTTATAATAGGCTGTTATGTTTGTTCAAAGAGGGGGCTACTGAGATATATAATGAAATCATCGAAAAGTATAAAAGATAAATTTGTCAAGGTCCGAAAAGATCTGCTAACTCCTATAATTAGGGTCTACTAATTAAATGTAGGCTTCTGATTATTAATTGTTTATAACATATTATATTTGCTCAATTCGCGGAAAATGGTTATCTTTGAGTGTTAAAACAAGCATGAGGCAACATGAAATATTACTCTCAATACCGTAGTCACTCCCTGTTTGAGCTCCAAGAGTCTCTTTCAGGCCTGAGCAAGTCCAACCGCTGGGTCAAGCTTGCCGACAACCTTCCCTGGGACAAAATCGAGAAGGAATACAACAAACGCCTGCGGAACAGCCGCAGCGGTGCGGGCAACAAGCCTGCCCGCATGGTGGT
>Ga0256404_1003826_pt1 | contig 29748 bp, 24 predicted proteins | sample RumenRJG_01DNA_FD_185990 | JGI IMG/M metagenome (GOLD analysis project Ga0256404, IMG submission 185990) | Bovine rumen microbial communities from Lethbridge, Alberta, Canada - RJG_01 | ecosystem: Host-associated > Mammals > Digestive system > Stomach > Rumen | place: Canada: Alberta | collected...
AGGGAGGCACTTTTGCATGGATAAGATGAAGATGGAAACGCCGGATCTCGCACAGGAGAATTTCGAAAAACTGGCGGCGCTGTTCCCAAATTGTGTCACAGAACGACAAAAGTCCAGCGGGGGGGGACTTGAGCGGGCGATTGATTTCGAGAAGCTCAAGCAGATGCTCGCAGACCACGTGCGCGAAGGCGAGGAGGCCTACGAGTTCACGTGGGTCGGGAAGAAAGCAGCCATCGTCGAAGCGAACCGCCCCATCCGCAGGACGCTGCGGCCGTGCGTGGAGGAGAGCAAGGACTGGGACACGACGCAGAATCTCTACATCGAAGGAGATAATCTGGAAGCGTTGAAGCTCTTGCAGGAGAGTTATCTTGGGAAGGTCAAGATGATCTATATCGATCCGCCGTACAATACGGGGAATGATTTCATCTACAATGATGATTTCAAGCAGTCGTTCGCGGAATACGAAGAAGACAGCGGCGTGGTGGACGAGGACGGGAACCGGATGAAGGTCAATCACGGGACGGATGGACGGTTTCATTCTAAGTGGTGCTCGATGATTTATTCGCGGCTACTGATTGCGCGGAATTTGTTAAGCGACGATGGACTGATTTTCATCTCGATTGATGATAATGAAGTTGAGAATCTGAAAATTATATGTAACGAGTTATTTGGACCGGATAACTTTGTAACTCAGATAACGTGGGAAAAAAGGTTTACGAGGAGCAATAACTCGAAAATGTTTGCTTCTCTGACAGAGTACGTGCTCGTGTATCGGCGGAGTAGCAAGCTGACTGTAATCCGAGAATCGCGTTCGGAGAAAAACGATTCAATCTATAAAAATCCGGATAATGATCCGAGAGGCGTTTGGACGAGTGTGTCGTATGTGAACCCAGCTTCTCGTGAGCAACGTCCTAACTTGTGTTATACGATTGAAAATCCGATAACGGGAGAAAAAGTTAATCATCCGACAAATGCTTGGAAATACGAGTATGCAACGTATCAGCAGCATGTAGCGGAAAATAAACTCTATTGGGGGAAAAATGGGGAGAACAAGTACCCACGTTTGAAGAAATTCTTGAGTGAGATGGATGGTGGTGTTGTACCTGCTAATCTATGGTATTACAAGGAAGTAGGGACAACTGATGCTGCCAGCAAAGACTTGGAAAAACTTATTGGGCGTGGAATTTTCGATTTCCCGAAGCCGATTGCTTTGGTAGAAAAAATGCTTGATATTGCCACGACAGAAAATGACATTGTCATGGATTTCTTTTCAGGCTCGGGTACGACAGCGCATGCTGTAATGGATTTCAATCAAGCGAAAAATCGTCATTTAAAATATATTCTGGTGCAAGTGCCGGAAATAGTCTCGGAAAAATCTGAGGCCAAGAAAAAGAATCTGAATACGATTTGTGAGATCGGAAAAGAACGGATTCGTTTAGCAGGCAGTAACTATGAGTCTGTTGATACGGGATTTCGTGTCTTGAAAATCGATTCCTCGAACATGAATGACGTTTATTACGGCGCAGAGGAACTGACGCAAGACCTCGTTGCCCAGACGGAAGACAACATCAAGTCCGACCGCACGTCGCTTGACCTGCTCTTCGGCTGTCTTGTCGATTGGGGCGTGCCGCTTTCTTTGCCGTATACGTCCGAGACCATCGACGGCTGCACCGTCCATGATTATGCCGACGGTGCGCTGATTGCTTGCTTTGACCGCGATGTGCCGGAATCCGTCATCCGCGCCATCGCCAAACGTCAGCCCGAGCGCGCCGTGTTTCGTGACAGCAGTTTTGCGGACAGCCCCGCGAAGATCAACGTCACGGAAATCTTCAAGCGCCTCTCACCGGACACGGACGTCCGCGTGCTGTAAGGGGGCGGAGGCATGAAACTCAAATTCAAACGCCAGCCGTTCCAGGAAGCTGCCGCCCGCGCCGTCTGCGACGTGTTCCGCGGCCAGCAGAATCAGATTGGGCGCTTTACTGTCGATCCCGGCCTCGTCGATGACCGCGAAATCTCCATGATGGATTCCCTCGGCTACAAGAACGCCGAGTTCGATCCTATGCTCACGTCCGCTGTTCTGCGGCAGAACCTTTGGGATGTGCAGGACCGCCAACGCTTGCCACACTCCGAAGACTTTGTGAGCGGTGTCAACCTGACCATCGAGATGGAGACCGGAACAGGCAAGACGTACACGTACATCAAGACGATGTACGAGCTTAATAAATCGTATGGCTGGTCGAAATTCATCATCGTCGTGCCGAGCATTGCCATTCGCGAAGGCGTTTACAAGACGTTTCAGACGACGCAGGAACATTTCACGGCGCTCTACGGCAAAGCCGTGCGCTTCTTCATCTATAATTCTAAGAACCTTGCCGAGCTTGACCGCTTCGCAAACGATGCGAGCATCAATGCCATGATCATCAATGCGCAGGCATTCAATGCGCGGGGCAAGGATGCGAACCGCATCCGCCGCAAGCTCGACGAATTCAAGAGCCGTCGTCCCATCGATGTTGTAGCCGCAACGCATCCCATCCTCATCATCGATGAGCCGCAGTCTGTCGAAGGGCCGAAGACGAAAAAGGCGCTCAAGGATTTCCAGCCGCTCTTTACGCTGCGTTACTCCGCGACGCCACGCGAAGAATACAACCTCGTCTACAACCTTGATGCCATCGATGCCTACAACATGAAGCTCGTCAAGAAGATTGCCGTCAAAGGCATCACGGCGAGCGGCACGACGGCGACGGACGGGTATCTTTATCTTGAGAGCATCAACGTTTCGCAGAAGAAGAACCCGACGGCGACGATGGCATTTGAAAGCAAGACGAAAAGCGGCGTGCGACGCAAGTCGCATATCGTCGGCGAGGGCTATCGCATCTACGACAACTCCGGCGAGCTCGAAGAATATCGCGCGGGTTATACTGTCGAGCGCATCAATGCGAATACGAATACGGTCGAGCTCGCGAATGGCATTGTCCTCCATCCCGGGCAGGCGGTCGGCGATGTCAGCGAAGACCAGCTGCGCCGCATCCAGATTCGCGAGACAATCCTTTCCCATATCGAGCGTGAGGCTGCGCTTTTCAAAAAAGGAATCAAAGTGCTCTCGCTGTTCTTCATCGACGAAGTCGCGAAGTATCGCGTCTACGACGCGGGCAGCGCGTATCACAATGGCATTTACGCCGATATGTTTGAAGAAGAGTACAAGGATGTCGTTGCGCATCTTGAAGCAGATGCGTATGATCCGGATTATCTCGCCTACTTGCGCCGCATCCCAGCGGAAAAAACGCATCAAGGCTATTTTTCCATGGACAAGAAAGGCAAGATGATCAATTCCAAGCTCAACAAGAAAGAGAACGCGTCGGATGATGTCGATGCCTATGACCTCATCATGAAAGACAAGGAACGTCTGCTCGATCTTGACCCCGAGCGCTCGCCCGTGCGTTTCCTGTTCTCACATTCCGCGCTCAAAGAGGGCTGGGACAATCCGAACGTCTTCCAGATCTGCACGCTGAAGCAGAGCGGAAGCGACGTCCGCAAGCGGCAGGAAGTCGGCCGTGGTATGCGCCTTTGTGTCAATCAGGATGGCGAGCGCATGGACGAGGAACGGCTCAAAGGCGCCGTGCAAAAGGTCAATGTTCTCACGGTCATCGCGAGCGAGAGCTATGAGACGTTTGCGCGTGATTTGCAGCATGATATTTCCGAGACCATCGTGCACCGCCCGCGCAAGGTTGACGTGCAGCTTTTCGTCGGGAAAACGCTCCCGAGCGACGATGGCACACGGACGCATGAGGTTACGGAGGATGAGGCGCGCAGCATCGTGTTCGACCTTGTGCGCAAAGGGTATATTGACGACGCGCAGCATCTCACGGCAAAATACGAGGCCGAGCGCTCTGAAGGAGCGTTTCACGTTGCGGAGAAGATGGCAGCCTATGGCAAGGCTGTTACGGAGCTTCTTGATTCTGTCTACACGGGACGTTATAGCGGCATGGAAGATGCGCGGACACATAACACGTTTGTCAGCGTCAACGAGGAAAATCTGCGCAGGAAAGAGTTTCAGAAGCTCTGGGGAGAGATCAACCACAAGTCGGCCTATACCGTTTCGTTCGACACGGACGAACTCGTGCAGCATGCCATCCATGCGCTCGACGAGAAACTCAAAGTTGCATCGCTCTATTTCGAAGTTGCCGAGGGGCGCATGGAACACATCGATTCGAAAGAGCAGTTGCAATCCGGCAAAGCGTTCGTCCGCGAAAGCGACGGCGCGGGGCATCGGCTCATCCACGCGCGCCCGAATCGCAGTGTGAAGTACGACCTCGTCGGCAAGCTCGTCGAGGCGACGGGCCTCACACGCAAGACAATCGCGCAGATTCTCACGGGCATCGATGGCAAGACGTTCGGTTTTTTCAAAGTGAATCCCGAAGAATTCATCCGAAAGGCCGGAGAGCTCATCAATGACGAAAAGGCCGCCGCCGTCATTGAGCATATTACGTATCATGTGCTCGACGATTGCTATGCGACGGATGTTTTTACAGCCGCACAGATGAAAGCGCAGCTTGGCGTCAATGCGATGGAAGTGCAGAAGGGCGTCTACGATCATGTCGTCTATGATTCGACGAACGAGCGTCATTTCGCGGAGGCGCTCGAAGCACACAAGGAAGTCGCTGTTTATGTGAAGCTCCCGGATGGCTTCTATATCAGTACGCCGGTTGGCCACTACAATCCAGACTGGGCAATCGCGTTCCGTGAGGGCGAGGTCAAGCATATCTATTTCGTCGCCGAAACGAAGGGCAGCATGCGTTCGATGGAGCTGCGCGGCATTGAGAAATCGAAGATTGCTTGCGCACGCAAGCACTTTGCTGCCATCAGCAGCAATCATGTCGTTTACGATGTCGTGAACAGCTATGATGAACTTTTGAAAAAAGTGATGTGAGTGACGAACTTTTCCTATTGACAGGCGCACATCGCTACGCTATGATGTATACAGTCAAACAAAACTGAACATCGGACTCATCCAGAGCAGTGGAGGGACTGGCCCTATGAAGCTGCGGCAACCCTTGCGAAAGCAAAACGGTGCCAATTCCGGTAGGTAGTTTACCTATAAGATGAGAGTGTGAAATCAAAGCTCTCTTTTATAGAGAGCTTTTTCTTATGGAAACGGAAACGGCGGCAGGCTCGATGTTCGGCAGGTGCATGGGAGGTTTTTCACATGAGCAAGAAACGTATGTACTTCACGTCGGAGTCCGTGACGGAAGGGCATCCCGACAAGATGGCCGACCAGATTTCCGACGCCATCCTCGATGCGATCATCGCGCAGGACCCGCAGGGGCGCGTCGCGTGCGAGACGCTCGTGACGACGGGGCAGGTGCATGTCGTCGGCGAAATCTCGACGAAGTGCTATGTCGACATCCCGAAGATCATCCGCAAGACGGTCAAGGACATCGGCTACACGCGCGCGAAATACGGCTTTGACGCCGACACGTGCGGCATCCTCGTCTCGCTCGACGAGCAGTCGCCGGACATCGCGCAGGGCGTCAATGAAGCGCTCGAAGCGCGCGAAGGCGACATGGACGCAGCGGATGCCATCGGCGCCGGTGATCAGGGCATGATGTTCGGCTATGCGACGAATGAGACGCCGGAATATATGCCGCTGCCGATCGCGCTTGCGCATCGTCTCGCACGCCGCCTCGCCGAAGTCCGCAAAGATGGCACGCTGAAATATCTGCGCCCGGACGGAAAGACGCAGGTCACGATCCTCTACGAAGACGGCAAGCCCGTCGCTGTCGATACGATCGTCATCTCGACGCAGCATGACGAGGATGTTTCGCTTGATCAGATCCGCAAAGACCTCATCGCCGAGGTCATCAACAAGGTCGTGCCGAAGGAGCTTTTGAGCGATAAGACGCGCATCTTTGTGAATCCGACGGGCAAGTTTGTCATCGGCGGCCCGCAGGGCGACTCCGGCCTCACGGGCCGCAAGATCATCGTCGACACGTACGGCGGCTGGGCGCGCCATGGCGGCGGCGCGTTCTCGGGCAAAGACCCCACGAAGGTCGACCGCAGCGCGGCGTATGCAGCGCGCTACGTCGCAAAGAACATCGTGGCGGCCGGCCTCGCGGATCGCTGCGAGATCCAGCTCGCGTATGCCATCGGCGTCGCGTATCCGGTGTCCGTCATGGTCGATACGTTCGGCACGAACAAGATCGATGAGGAGAAGATCGAGGAGCTCGCGAAGAAGCACTTCGACCTGCGCCCGGCCGGCATCATCAAGATGCTCGACCTGCGCCGCCCGATTTACCAGCAGACGGCCGCCTACGGCCACTTCGGCCGCACGGATGTCGACCTGCCGTGGGAGCACACGGACAAGGCGGACGCGCTGCGCAAGGAAGCCGGGCTTTGATTTACTTTTAATACCAACTGACAAAAACATATTGACAACTTTTCTACGGGATACTAAAATGAGTACGTTATGTTTTGACGATACGGATACGTTTTAGTATCCCTTTTCTTTTACCTAAAAATGGAGGCAGCAATTTTTTCATGAGCACGAACGAAAATCTGAGAAACATCGCTATCATCGCGCACGTCGACCATGGCAAGACGACGCTCGTCGATGCGATGCTCAAGCAGAGCCATGTCTTCCGCTCGAATGAGAAGGTCGAGGAGCGCGTCATGGACTCCGGCGACATCGAGCGCGAGCGCGGCATCACGATCTTGTCGAAAAACACGTCCATCATGTACAACGGCATCAAGATCAACATCGTCGATACGCCGGGCCATGCGGACTTCGGCGGCGAGGTCGAGCGCGTGCTGAACATGGTTGACGGCGTGCTCCTGCTCGTCGATGCCTTCGAGGGCCCGATGCCGCAGACGAAGTACGTGCTGAGGAAAGCGCTCGAGCAGAAGCTCAAGCCGATCGTCGTCATCAACAAGATCGACAAGCCGAACCAGCGCGTCGATGATGTTTACGACGAAGTGCTCGAGCTCTTCATGGAACTCGACGCCGATGACGATCAGCTCGATTTCCCCGTCATCTACGCGACGGCGCGCGACGGCATCGCGAAGTATAAGATGGAAGATGCGAGCGACAACCTGGAGCCTTTGATGGAGACGATCGTCAAAGAGATTCCGGCGCCGCGCGGCGACGAGAACGGCCCCTTGCAGATCATGGTCACGACGCTCGAAGCCGATGATTATGTCGGCCGCGTCGCCATCGGCCGCATCAGCCGCGGCAAGGCGCGCCCGAACCAGAACGTCGTGCTCATCAACGGCGATCAGGAAATCAAGGCGAAGATCGGCAAAGTCTTCATTTACCAGGGCATGCAGCGCGTCGAAGTGCCGGAGGCGTCCATGGGCGAGATCGTGGCGCTGACGGGCCTCGGCGATGTCTCGATCGGCTACACGGTTGCCGACGCGGAGCAGCCGGAGGCGCTGCCGGCCATCCGCATCGACGAGCCGACGCTCTCGATGACGTTCGGCGTCAACACGAGTCCGTTCGCTGGCCGCGAGGGCGAATTCGTCACGTCGCGCCATATCCGTGACCGCCTGTTCAAAGAAGTCGAGACGAACGTCGCGATGAAGGTTGAGGAGACGGACAGCCCGGATGTCTTCAAGGTCTCGGGCCGCGGCGAGCTCCATCTTTCCATTCTTATCGAAGAAATGCGCCGCGAGGGCTATGAGCTCCAGGTCGGCAAACCGGAAGTCGTCTACAAGACGATCAACGGCCAGCTCTGCGAGCCGATCGAGAACCTGACGGTCGAAGTGCCGCAGGAATACATGGGCGCGGTCATGGAAGGCCTCGGCACGCGCAAGGCCGAGCTCACGAACATGACGGAGACGGCGGGCTACATGCGCCTCGAGTTCACGATCCCGGCGCGCGGCCTCATCGGTTTCCGCGGCGAGCTCCTGACGAGCACGAAGGGCAACGGCATCATGAACCACGTGTTCCACGGCTATGCACCGTACAAGGGCGACATCCCGGGACGCACGCGCGGCTCGCTCGTCGCGTTCGAGCAGGGCGAGACGACGGGCTATGGCATCTACACGCTGCAGGATCGCGGCACGATGTTCATCTCGCCGAACCAGCAGGTCTACGAGGGCATGATCGTCGGCGAAAACTCGCGCGAGAACGACATCGACATCAACCCGTGCAAGAAGAAGAACGTCTCGAACATGCGTACGTCCGCATCCGACGAGGCGATCCGCCTGACGCCGCCGCGCATCCTGTCGCTTGAGCAGGCCATCGAGTACATCAACAGTGACGAGCTCGTCGAAGTCACGCCGCAGAACATCCGCCTGCGCAAGGCCATCCTCGACCGCACGGTCCGCGGCCGCAACGCGAAAAACGCTCGTAAGTAATGAATTTTTGTGAAATCTAACAAAAAATAAAGTGAAAGTCCTACGGAATTTGTGCTTGCAATTCCGTGGGACTTTTGCATTTTCCGTCAATTTGTGGTATCATACCAACTAGTTGGACTATATCTTGTATGATTGCTTATGGAATCCGCACCGATAGAGTTGGAGGAAGATGGATATGGATTTGAAAGCAGCGTGGAACAAGTTTGTGGATATTCTCATGCCGCCGCCCCCGGGAGACGAACCGTATGACGACGTCACCGTCAAGGCCAAGGAGCCTGTGGACGCCGTTGGCGAGGAGAAACAAGGCTTTGGCCAGGTGATCACCGGGATGTTCGCACGCAAGACGGCGCAGGCGGAAATGCGCCAGGTTGTCAATGGCGATCCTGTGACGTATGGGAGCGAGCTGGACGATGACGGTTACGTGGATGAACCGGAACCGCAGCAGCCGGAACGCCCGAAATTCGTCGTGCACGAAGCGCCGAAGCTCAAAGTTCGCATTTATACGCCGACGTCGTTCGACCAGGCGGCGGGCATCGCGGACGATCTGCGCGACAAGCGTGCGGTCGTCGTGAACTACGAGCGCGTCGAGACGGAACTCCAGCGCCGCATCTGCGATTTCATCAATGGTTGCTGCTATGTTACAGACGGCGGCGTGAAGCGCGTTTGCGACACGATCGTGCTCTATGTGCCAGAGGGGGTCAATGTCTCCGAGGCCATGTCCATCGCGGCGGTCAAATAAACCGAAGCTCTTTTGCGGATTCCTGTGATGTTGGATGGTTTTTACGTGTGACAGAAGACGGAGCAGTCGATGATTGCCCCGTCTTTTTTTCATGTCTTAGGAGGTTGATGATCATGGAGATTTTGGAAAGCGTGCTCGATGAATTCAAAAAATTAGCGGCCATCCCGCGTGCGAACGGCCATGAAAAGGCCGTCAGCGATTTCCTCAAGCAGTATTTGACGGACGCGGGCTTTGCCGTCGTGCAGGATGCGAAGAACAACATCATCGCGGACAAGCCGGCATCGAAAGGTCATGAGAACGCGCCGCGCACGATCCTACAGGGCCACATGGATATGGTCGCCGTCGGTGCCGAGGGTGTCGACTACGATCCGCTGACGGATCCGATCAAGCTCGTGCGCACGGAGAAATATCTGGAAGCCGAGGGCACGAGCCTTGGCGCGGACGACGGCATCGGCGTCGCCGAAGGCCTCTACCTCATGAAGCACGCAAAAGAGCACGGCCCGCTGCGCCTCATCGTTACGACGGACGAGGAGCGCGGCATGTCGGGTGCAATCGCGCTGGATGCGAAATATTTGACGGACGCGCAGTTCCTCATCAACTGCGACTCCGAAAACTATGACGAGGTCACGGTCGGCAGCGCGGGCTCCGTCGACCTCACGTTCGAGCGCACGCTGAAGCGCGTGGAGCCGCAGGCGAAGACAGCGTACAAGCTCGCGGTGAAGGGGCTCCTCGGTGGTCATTCGGGCGAGCGTATCGGCGATGGACGTGGCAATGCGATCCGCACGCTGGCGCTCATTCTGCTTGCGCTCCAGCAGCAGGGTGTGGTCGAGCTCGCGGATTTCCACGGCGGCAAAGCGCACAATGCAATCCCGGAAGCGGCGGAAACGACGTTTGCAACGGATATCGAAAAAGATGCGCTTTCGAAGATCCTTTCGGCGGAAAAAGAAAAGTTCCTCGCCATCTACGGCAGCGTCGATCCTGGCATCGAGCTCGTGCTCGAAGAGGTCGAGCTCCCGGAGGCCGTGCTCGTCGCGGGCGATACGAAGCGCCTGCTGCGCTTGCTCACGGTCATGCACACGGGCGTTTACGCGATGTCGACGGTCATCCCCGGCCTCGTTGAGACGAGCGCGAACCTCGGTGTTGTGAAAATGGACGAGGAAACCGTGCACGTCGAGCTCTTCCCGCGCTCCGCTGTCGATGGCAAGGTCGACGAGTTCGCGCTTTATGCGAAAGAAATCGCCGAGCTCACGGGCTTCACGGCGCTTGTCGGCACGAAGTCGCCGGGCTGGAAGGAAAACAAGGACAGCCGCCTCGCGAAGCTCATCACGGAGACGTTCGAGGAGCAGAACGGCCGGCCGATGAAAGTCGAGACGATCCACGCCGGCCTCGAATGCGGCTTCCATTTCTCGAAGAATCCGAAACTCGACATGGTCTCGATCGGCGTCACGACGCAGGACATCCACAGCCCGAATGAAAAGCTCGTCCTCGCGACCGTCGAACCGCAGGTCAAATTGATTAATGCGACGCTGAAAAAAATCGCGAACCTCTGATGACACATTGAAACGAAGATACAAAGAAGGCGTCTCCCATGCAACTTTGGGAGACGCCTTTTTTATGAGGAGATAGAATTGAAAAAACAATCGAATCAACAAAAGTTTCAATTTGAGTTGAAACTTTTGTTGATTCAGCCGAATTTTCATTTTATAATATAAATAATGAAGCGCTGATAGAAAATGGAAGTGAAGTATACCATGGTCGAACGACGTCGCTATTTGGACAAGCTGGAAGCATTCAAAAACAAATCCGTCATCAAGATCATCACAGGCGTCCGCCGTTGTGGAAAATCGACACTTTTGAAGCAATTTGCGGAGCACTTGCGTCAACAAGGCGTGAAGGATGATGCGATTCTTTTCATCCAGTTGGATCGCCTGGAAAATGAATATTTGAGAGACTATCATGCATTATATCAAGAGATCATGAAGTTTCGCCGCGAAGGGGAAATGCAGTATATCATTCTTGATGAAGTACAGATGGTTCCAGAATTTCAAAAGGCCGTCCTTTCTTTGTTTGAACAAGAACAGCTGGATTTGTATCTGACGGGATCGAATGCCAGTTTGCTCTCCGGAGAATTGGCGACGCTGCTTTCCGGGCGTTATGTAGAAATCGCCATGCTGCCGCTTTCTTTTGCGGAGTATTGTAAGCTTACAGGGGCAATGCCATCGCAAGGATGGAATGCGTATTTTCGCTATGGCGGATTCCCGTATCTGCCCCAGATTGAGGGAGAGGATGAAAAGCGGGATTATCTGCAGGGGATTTATCACACGGTCTTGCTCAAGGATATTATCGAACGGCACAAGGTGCAAGATTCCTATGTTTTGGAAAGTATTTTGCGGTTCTTGATGGATAATATCGGAAATATGACGACATCGAAAAAAATTGCGGACAGCTTGACATCGTTTGGCAGGAAAACAACATCGATGACCGTAGAGAAATATCTGCGTACGCTGGAAGAGGCGTTCATCTTGTACCGCGCCAACCGCTACGATATCCAGGGAAAGCAGCATTTGAAATTTGCGGGGAAGTATTATGTGGTCGATACAGGCCTTCGCTGGCTCTTGCTGGGCAATCGCGGGCGAGATATCGGACATATCTTGGGAAATATGGTATTCCTCGAACTGCTGAGGCGTGGAGCTCATGTCTTCGTCGGCAAGCTTGGAGACGGCGAAATTGATTTCGTGGCAGAAAAAGGCGGCAGCCGCGCATACTATCAAGTATCAGCCAGCGTCTTGGATGAGGTGACCTATGAACGTGAATTTGCGCCTCTGAAAAAGATCAAAGACAATTACCCCAAATTTGTTCTCACGCTCGATACGATGCCCATGGAAGACGAGGGCATTCAGCAGATAAATCTTTTGGATTTTTTGCTTGCATGAATGATATTCGATGAATCGCGTTCAGAACCTTCGCACGTTACAAAAAGGGCGTCTCCTGTCAAAGTGGAGACGCCCTCTTTGTATGTGTGCGTGTTATTTTTTCTTCGGATACACGCCAATCGTGAGTTCATTGATGATCGGCAACGCTTCGCCGAGCTTTCGGAAGAGGACGGCGAGCTGCATCGCGCCGCCGAGGACGGCGCAGTAGAACGCGATGGCGATGCCGCCCGTCATGAGGTGGCCGCTCTTTTGCAGCGCGAGCGCGAGGTATGTGATGACGAACGGGTGCACGAGGTAGGCGAAGTACGAATGCTTGCCAAGCGCGTGCAGGATGGGATTCAGCGCCGCCGGGTATTTTTGATATGTGAAGATCGTGAAGAAGAACAGCGAGGCCATAAGCGTGTAGAAGATGCCCTCGGGCGAGAGCTGGTGCGCGGTATTGATGCCGCCCTCCGGCGTCTGGCCTTGCGTGAGGAGCAGCCAATAGTAGTAGGCGAGGAGGCTCGCCATGCTCAGCCAGAACAGCACGGTGATCGCTGTACGGCGCGTTTGCATGAAGCGTTGGAAGCGTTCGATGTGGACGGCGAGCCAGCCACCGAGGAGAAAGATGAAGATGTAGTGGAGCACCCAGTAGTTCAGCCGGTACATGAGGATGGGCTTTAGGAGCGAATCATCCGGCAGGTCGTAGACGAAAATATTGAACGGCACGGAGTAGCTCGACCAGTAGTCGAATGCAACCTGGAAGACGAGCAATGCCGCAAGTGCCTTGAGGTCCATCCTTTTGATCATCCAGATCCAGAGCGGCATGAAGAGGTAGAACCACAAGAGGATGACGAGAAAGTACAGCTGGTACTTCGCGACGCCGAAGAACAGGATGCCGCAGAAATAGAACGGCGATGGGAAGCCCGTGCCGTAGAGCCAACCGTCATGCACGAGATAGAGGAGCGACCAGACGACGTAAGGGATCAGCACGGTCTGGATTCTCCGTTTATAAAAATGCTTCGCATCAAACGGCGCGTGGATGTCGAGATTGTAAAACAATCCGAATGCCGAGATGAAGAAGAAGATCGGCACGGAGAAGCGCGTGAAGATCTCGAACAACGCGATGAGGTGCATGTTCGCGGCGGGATTCTCGAGGTATTGCGAGCCGACGTGGATGCCGATGACGCCCATCATCGAGATGCCGCGGATGTATTCGATGGCCGCGAGGCGCGGCTTTCGTGTTTTTGCGTTCATGTGCTCTGTTATCAGTCACTCAAGATGAAATCGATGTGGACATTTGCCGAAAGCGAGAGGCTGCCGGGCGCGACGGGCGTCTCGGCGTCTTTCGCCATCGCGAGCATCATGTTGCCCGCGAAGCGGCGCGTTTCGAGATAGCCCGTGCTCTCGCTGACGTTCTGCACGCCGATGATTTTTTTGCCGAGGGCACCCGCGATGACGTTCGCCTTGTCGCGCGCGTCGTTCACGGCGCTGCGCAAAGCTTCCTTGCGGACGCCTTGCGTGTTGCTCGCGGAGAAGTCGAGCGACGAGATTTCATTCGCGCCGTGCGAGAGCGCCGCGTCGATGACTTTGCCCGTGAGCTTCACGTCGCGCACGGTGACGATGACAGTATTGTCGACCGTGTAGCCATTGATTTCGTTTTCATGGCCTTTGTCCTGACGATACGTCGGGCGGAACGAGTAGTTGCGCGTCTGGATGTCCTTGTCGGCGACGCCGAGCGCCGCGATGGCCTTCTGGATTTCGCTCGCGACCCAGGCGTTGTCGTTCTGCGCTTTGCCCGCGTCCGTCGCGTACGTCGTGATGCCGACGGCGACCGTCGCCATGTCAGGCTCGGTATTTGCCGTGCCGCGGCCATCGACGGAAAGGATCGGGCGCTGCGGCTGGTCGGCAGCGTAGGCGGGCGTTGCCATCTGCGGCACGAGGAACGCAGCAGCGAGCGCGCAGGCGCAAGCAAATTTTTTGAGCGAGTTCATCATTTTGAAACAACTCCTTTTCTTCGTTTGAATTGCTCCCTGTATCATACGTTTTTTTGATTCGCTTGTAAAGGACACGATGCTTGTGGTACAATGAAACATAAATATTGTTGTGTTCGAGAAGGAGATGCATATAATTATGATGGCACTCAATTTCCAGGCTCCGAAGCACAAGAAGATGCTCATGGAGCGCACGAAGAATTGCACGGTTCGTCTCGGCGACGAAAGCGACAAATTCCCGGAGGATTCCATCGTCTGGATCACGACGGGCAAGAAGGGCGAGCCGAAGCACAAGCTCTACACGGCTTACCTCGACAAGGTGCGCGTCAAGACGATGGGTACGCTGACGTCGGCGGACCTCGGCCACCAGAATCCGGAGATCAATTCCGTCGAGGAGCTCGTCGCGGATTTCGAGAAGATCTACAAGCGCCGCGTGCTGAAAGAAGACACGGTCACGGTCATTTATTTCTCCGAGGTGCATGAAGACCTCTGATTGAATATTTTGGAAGCTATTTGCCTTGCGGCAAATGGCTAAGATATCCGTAAGCGCATAAGCGACCTCTAAACGCTAAAGCGTTAAGAGTCTGCTTAGTGCTAACGGCTCTCTTAATGGAGGAACTAATTACATTGAGCAAGCCTGCAAATGAACTCATCCTCGTGCTGGATTTTGGCGGCCAGTACAACCAGCTCATCGCGCGCCGCGTGCGCGAGGATCACGTCTACTGCGAAGTGCATCCGAATACGCTCTCGCTGGAAAAAATCAAAGAGATGGCGCCGAAGGGCATCATCCTGACGGGCGGGCCGAACAGCGTTTATAAAGAAGATTCCGCAACGTGCAGCCCCAATCTCTTCCGCCTCGGCATCCCTGTGCTCGGCATCTGCTACGGCTCGCAGCTCATGGCGCATTTGTTAGGTGGAAAAGTCGAGACGGCGCCGACAAGCGAGTATGGCAAGACGGAAGTCACGATCAAGGCGGAAGGCAAAGCGTCGAAGCTGTTCCAGAATGTCGATGAAAAGACGATCTGCTGGATGAGCCACACGGACTACATCGCAAAAGCGCCCGCAGGCTTCACGGTCACAGCCGAGACCCCCGTGTGTCCCGTCGCCGCGATGGAGAACGCAGAGGAAAAGCTCTATGCCACGCAGTTCCATCCCGAGGTCATGCACACGGCGCAGGGAAGAGAGATGCTGAAGAATTTCGTCTACGATGTCTGCGGCTGCCAGGGCGACTGGAAGATGGACTCGTTCGTGAAGACGACGGTCGCCGAGCTCAAGGAGAAAATCGGCACGGGCCGTGCGCTCTGCGCGCTGTCGGGCGGCGTCGATTCGTCCGTCGCGGCCGTGCTGCTCTCGAAAGCCATCGGCAAGCAGCTGACGTGCGTCTTCGTCGACCATGGCCTGCTCAGGAAGAACGAGGGCGACGAGGTCGAGGCGGTCTTCGGCCCGGACGGTCCGTATGATGTGAATTTCATCCGCGTCAACGCGAAAGACCGCTTCTATGCGAAGCTCAAAGGCGTGACGGAGCCGGAGCGCAAGCGCAAGATCATCGGCGAGGAATTCATCCGCGTCTTTGAGGAAGAAGCGAAAAAGATCGGCGCCGTCGATTACCTCGTGCAGGGCACGATTTATCCCGATGTCATCGAGAGCGGCCTCGGCAAATCGGCCGTCATCAAGAGCCATCACAATGTTGGCGGCCTGCCGGATTACGTCGATTTCAAGGAGATCGTCGAGCCTTTGCGCTTGCTCTTCAAAGACGAAGTGCGCGCCGTCGGCCGCGAGCTCGGCATCCCTGATTACCTCGTGAACCGCCAGCCGTTCCCGGGGCCGGGCCTCGGCATCCGCATCATCGGCGAGGTCACGGAGGAAAAGGTCAAGATCGTGCAGGAAGCCGATGCGATTTACCGCGAAGAAGTCGCGAAAGCAGGCGCGGACAAGGGCCTCGGCCAGTATTTTGCCGCGCTGACGAACATGCGTTCCGTCGGCGTCATGGGCGACGGGCGCACGTATGATTACGCGATTGCGCTGCGCGCCGTCGAGACAAGTGATTTCATGACGGCCGAGAGCGCGAAGCTGCCGTGGGACGTTCTCTCCGTCGTCACGAGTCGCATCGTCAACGAAGTCAAAGGCGTGAACCGCGTGCTCTACGATTGCACGGGCAAGCCGCCGGCGACGATTGAGTTTGAGTGAAACACATTCAATAAAGAAATGGAGCGATACGCTCCATTTTTTGTGGAGGAAATAATTTATTATGAGAATCAATGGCCGGAGCGTGGGCATGTGTGCGTTGTATGTCGCGGTCGGCGCGATCGTCGGCGGGCTGGTCAGTGTGTTGATCCGAAATGTGGATGCGCTGGCAGGGCTTGCGCCGTATCTTGCGAGCGAGACGCCGGTTTTTTCCATCGCGCCGTTCACGCTCGACCTGTTCGTGTTCCAGATCACGCTCGGCCTCGCGTTCACGCCGAACCTCATGGCAGGAATCGGCATGGTGCTCGGCTTCCTCGCGTTCCGGAAGTTCTGACATTCTAGCGAAATCAGGTGAAGCATATGGAACCCATCATCTTGGCCTCGGGTTCGCCGCGCAGGCAAGAGTTGTTAAAACAAATCGGCGTGCCGTTCGAAGTTGTGAAGAGCGATGCGGAAGAATTGACAGAGGTGCCGAAGAAGGAAAATTGGTATATCGATCTCGCTACGGAAAATGCGAAACGTAAAGCAGTAGATGTCGCTTACCGTTACCGTGGGCGCTTGGTCTTGGCCGCTGATACAGTTGTGTATTCCGAATCAACGGATAGCATCTATGGAAAACCGAAGAATGAAGGAGACGCGAAGCGGATGCTTCGAGAACTCGCTGCTCAAGATCATTATGTGTGTACGGCGGTTGCGCTCGTAATTCCCGATGCGAATGATCGGAACAAAGCGACGATATCTCTTGACTCGGATGCAACAATCGTTTCATTTCGGGGGATTACAGAACAAGAAATCGAGGATTATGTGGCAACGGGTGAACCGATGGACAAGGCGGGCGCGTATGCTATCCAGGGACTCGGAGCCATTTTTGTGGAACAAATCGAGGGTTCGTATTCTACTGTGGTAGGGTTGCCCCTCTATGAAACGTCCAGATTGTTGATGAGGGCAGGGGTGAAAATCCTATGACGATCATGGTGCGCGACCTGCCAATGGAGGAGCGGCCGCGGGAGAAGCTGCTGAAGTATGGTTCATCGTATCTGAGTAACACAGAGCTTTTGGCTATTTTGTTGCGCACGGGCGTGAAGGACGTCTCTGTCATGCGCGTCGCCGAGGAAGTGCTGTCGCATTTCGAAGGGCAGGGGCTCTCGGGGCTCGCCCATATGTCGCCGCAGGAGCTTGCAAAGATCAAGGGCGTCGGCCCGACGAAGGCCGTGACGATCCTCGCGGCGGTCGAGCTCGGGCGGCGGCTTGCGGTGCGCGCGGCGGAGTCCATCAGCACGGTCGGCGGCCCGGAGGACGCCGCGCACTATGCGATGCCGCGCTTCCGCTTCGAGCAGCAGGAGCATTTCGCCCTCATGACGCTCGACACGAAGAATCACATCACGGGCTTTTTTGATCTGACCGTCGGCACGCTCTCGGCGTCGCTCGTCCATCCGCGCGAGGTCTACCGCAAGGCCATCCAGCAGTCGGCGGCCGGCATCATCGTTTTCCACAATCATCCGAGCGGCGATCCCTCGCCCAGCCGCGAAGACATCGCCGTGACGGAGCGCCTCGCGAAGAGCGGCAAAATCCTCGGCATCGACTTTTTGGACCATATCATCCTCGCACATGATACCTTCGTCAGCCTCAAAGAAGAGGGAATCGTGCCTTGACACCACGGAGTTCGTCTTTCATCATCGTGCTTACAGATTTTTTTTGTAATCTGTGGTAGAATGAAAAAACTTGTGGTAGAATGTCTCTGTTATAAATCCGTAGAGCAGTCCTTGAAGGGAGTTTTTGATACATTATGTGGAGTCTTTTTGGTGGTTTGTCGCATGACATGGGCATCGACCTCGGCACGGCGAATACGCTCGTGCACGTGAAGGGGCGCGGCATTGTGCTGCGCGAGCCTTCCGTCGTCGCGATCAAGAGCGACACGGGCGACGTGCTTGCCGTCGGCGAGGAAGCGAAGCAGATGATCGGCCGCACGCCGGGCAACATCGTCGCCATCCGCCCGATGAAGGACGGCGTCATCGCCGACTTCGATGTCACGCAGGCCATGCTGAAATATTTCATCCGCAAAGCCATGAACACGAAATCGTTCGTGCGTCCGCGCGTCGTCGTCGGCGTGCCGTCGGGCGTTACGGAAGTCGAGAAGCGCGCCGTCATCGACGCGGCGCAGCAGGCGGGCGCGCGCGAGGCGTACCTTATCGAGGAGCCGATGGCAGCCGCGATCGGCGCCGGCCTCCCCGTCGAGGAAGCGACGGGCTCCATGGTCGTCGACATCGGCGGCGGCACGACGGAGATCGCTGTCATTTCCCTCGGCGGCATCGTCACGAGCCGTTCCATCCGCATCGGCGGCGACGAAATGGATTCGTCCATCGTGCAGTACATCAAGCGCATGTACAACCTCATGATCGGCGAGCGCACGGCCGAGGAAATCAAGATCAATATCGGCACGGCCATCGTGACGCCGGAAGCGGACAAGACGATGGAGATCCGCGGCCGCGACCTCGTTTCCGGTCTGCCGAAGACGCTGACGATCGAGGCGAAAGAGATCCGCGAAGCGCTCGACGAGCCGATTTTCAAGATCATCGACGCCGTGAAATCGACGCTCGAGAAGACGCCGCCGGAGCTCGCAGCCGACGTCATGGATCATGGCATCATGATGACGGGCGGCGGCGCGCTCCTGACGAATCTCGACAAGCTGCTCTCGAAAGAAACGGGCATGCCGGTGCTCGTCTCGGAAGATGCGCTGTCGTGCGTCGGCGAAGGCACGGGCAAGTCGCTCGAGAACATCGAGCTTCTGAAGCGCGTCGTCATGACATCGAAGAAGTTGAGACAGTAAGATGGGAAATCGCCTCAGGAGAGATAAAAATGATCATCGGCGCACCTGGGCGCTCCTCTTTGTCTTCGTGAGCGTTTTCTGCATTATTTTCTTTGCAGCCCAGGGCAGATTCCAGACGCCGGTGCTCGCCAAGACGGTCGGCACCATCGCCGCGCCGTTCCAGAAGGCCGTGTCGTGGGTCGAAAGCCAGCTGAGCTTCGTCACGAGCAACGTCTGGGAAATCATGACAGTGCATCAGCAGAACAAGATGCTCCGCAGTGAAGTCGACCAGCTGCGCATCCAGAACCTGCAGGCGAGCGAGTACGCAGCCGAGAATGCGCGCCTCCGCGCGCTGCTTGGCTACAAGCAGGCTGCGTATCAGTTTGACCTTGTTGCGGCGCGCGTCATCGGGCGCGAGGCGGACAGCTGGTCGCACATGATCGTCATCGACCGCGGCACGGCGGACGGCGTGCAGGAAAACATGCCGGTCGTGACGGAAAAAGGCCTCGTCGGCCATGTCGTCGAAGCGGGGCCGAACTATGCGAAAGTGCAGCTGATCCTCGACCCGCGTTCGTCCGTCGGCACGCTCGTGCAGCGTGCGGAGTCGCGCGTCGTCGGCATCGTCGAGGGCGATCCGACGAATCCGACCATGCCGCGCATGGTGAACGTGCCGAAGAATGCCGACATCCAGGAAGGCGATGTCATCGTGACGTCGGGCTTCGGCGGCATGTACCCGAAAGGCCTCGTCGTCGGCCTCGTGTCGTCGCTCGAGAATGATGAAGCGGGGCTCCTCAAGATTGCACTTCTCGAACCTGCGGTCGATTTCCAAAAACTCGAAGATGTCGCGGTCATCGTCGCGTCGCGCGAAGCGCCGCCCGAACCCATGAAAACGCCGCAGCAGACACCAGGCACGGAAACGGATCCCGCCGCCGAGGCTGCGCAGCAGAAAGCGGCGGCAGCAGGGACGAGCGCTAACGCAGCACCGGCGGCGCCTGCACCCGCAGCGGCGCCAGCAACCCCCCAGGCAGGTGGCGCGAAGTGAAAGTTTTCCTCAAATGGGCCGCGCTCGTGCTCGGCCTCTATGTCATCCAGTCGTCGCTTTTGGCGCGGCTCGCGTTTCATGGCGCGAGCGTCGATTTTTTGCTGCTGTTCGCCGTGTCGTTCGGCTTCATCCGCGGCATGCGGCTCGGCGTGCTGACGGGCTTTCTCGTCGGGCTTCTGCAAGACCTCTTGTCCGGCACGTTCTTCGGCATGAACATCTTGACGAAGATGCTCGCTGGCTTCATCGCAGGCCTGCTGTCTGACCGCGTGTTCAAGGAGCAGATGTTTTTGCCCGTCGTGTCTTCCGTCGTCGCAGCGGTCGCCAGCTATTTCATTTTAGCCGTGCTTATGCTATTATTAGGGTATCGCTTCAATCTGGCTGTGCACGCAGGCTACACGCTTCTGCCGTTCGTCGTCTGCCAGTTGGTTTTTTCCTATCCGGTACATGTGCTCACGCGCCGGGTCAACGAATGGACGAGGGAAAAACAATAATTCCGTAGATCGTCTTTTTGGCGCCCCGCATTTTGTTGGGGTGCTTTCTTTGCTTTTATCATCATGCAGCTGCATGATCTAGGAGAGATATTTTGGTCGAAAATGAAGGGTACGACGGGTTTCCCGCCCGTCTTCGCGTCCTCGGCATCCTCATGGTGCTCGTCATCGCCGTGCTCATCGGCCGCGCCGGGTATCTTCAGATTTATGACGGGGACTATTACGCAGGGCTCGCGGACGGCAACCGCATCCGCATCATCCCTTCCATGGCGCCGCGCGGCACGTTTTACGACCGCAATGGGCAGCTCCTCGTGACGAACCGGCCGGGCTTCACGGTGTCGCTCCTGCCGCTGACATCGCCGATCAAGGATGATGTCATCGCGCGCGTGTCAGCGCTCGTGCACGTGCCGGTCGAGGACATCAAGGAAAAGATCGCCGCGCACAGCGGTTTTGACCCCATCCGCATCAAGACGGACGTGACGCCGGACATCGTTTCCATCATTGAGGAACAAAAAGACCTCTACCCGGGCGTCATGATCGAGAACCAGCCGATCCGCGACTACGTGTTGAAGCAGGAAGGCGCGCACACATTCGGCTACGTCAGCGAGATCAATGACCAGGAGCTCGAAGACAAAAAAGATCAGGGCTACAAGTCCGGCGACATCATCGGCAAATTCGGCCTCGAGAAAATCTATGACCCGTATGTGCGCGGCCAGGATGGCGGCGACCAGGTCGAGGTCGATGTCTCGGGCAAGCCCGTGAAGCGCCTCGGGCGAAAAAGCCCCGTGCCGGGCAATGATCTCGTACTGACGATCGACAAAGACCTCCAGACGGCGGCGGAAAAAGCCGTCGATGACCGTCTGGCCATGATCCATGCCTCGGCGGCTGCTGCTGTCGTCATGAACCCGCAGACGGGCGAAGTGCTCGCGCTCGTGTCGCGTCCGGCGTTCGATCCGAACCTCTTCGCGCACGGCATCTCGTCGAAAGACTGGTCGGCGCTCAATAACAACCCGTTCCACCCGATGGACGACAAGGCCATCACAGGCGAATATCCGCCGGGCTCGACGTTCAAGATCGTCACGGGTACGGCGGCGCTGGCGGCCGGCAAGGTCTCGCCCGAGGAAAAAATCCTCGATACGGGCCATCATTGGATCATCCCGAAAGGCAACTCCGAAGGCGAGGCGCTCGGCTGGATCAATTTCACGGAAGCGCTCGCGCATTCGGATAATGTCTATTTCTATGAAATGGGCAACCGCCTCGGCATCGACACGCTGGAAAAATACGCGCGGATGTTCGGCCTCGGCAAGCGCACGGGCATCGACCTGCCGTATGAGGCGGATGGCCTCGTCGCGAACCGCAAATACAAGGAAAAGAACTTTGAAGATGGCGAGTGGTATCTCTCCGAGACGTTCGACGCCGCCATTGGCCAGGGCTTCAACCTCGTGACGCCGCTCCAAGCAGCGATGGTCATGGGCGAGATCGCGGCGGATGGCAAGCGCTTCAAACCGCATCTCGTGAACCGCATCCAGACGCAGGACGGCGTCCTCGTGAAATCGTTCGAGCCCGAGCTCCTCTCGACGCTCGACGTGCCGGAAAGTGTCATCCAGCTCGTGCAGGAGGGCCTGCATCAGGTGACGAAGATCGGCACGGCGGCCTCGACGTTCCGCGGCTTCCCCGTGGACATCGCGGGCAAGACGGGCACGGCGGAGAACTCGCAGGGGCGCGACCACGGCTGGTTCGTGGCCTATGGGCCGTTTGACAACCCGAACATCGTCGTCGCCGTCATCGTCGAGCAGGGCGGTTTCGGTGCGCAGTCGGCCGTGCCGATCGGCCGCGAGATTCTCGAGGCCGCCTTCCACGTCGGCCGCTATGCGCCGGAAGCGCAGGCGGCCGCGGCCGCGGAAGCGGCGAAGAAAGCGGCAGGGCAGAAGCAATGACATGGCGTTTGACGGAATCGTTTTTCAGAAAGGAAAGGCTGGAACCATGAGTGACGAAATCGTAAGGATCAAGGGGACGAAGTCCGGCCTGCAGCTGCTGTTCGCCGCTGGCGCGACGTACAGCGAGATCGAGGCCGAGATCCGCGACAAGCTCGCGAAAGGCTCCGGCTTTTTCTGCCGTGGCACGGTCATGCACGCCATGGAAGGGTCGCTCGAAAAAGACGAGATGGAACAGCTGCGGAAGCTGTTTCACGATGCCGGCGTCATCTTCAGCGTCACGCGCCGCCATTTTGGCAAGAAAACGGAACAGGCCAAAGAGCAGCGTGAGAAGGTTGTTGAGCAGACGTCAGCGGAGCCTGCGCAAGCTGCCGTTCCAAAACAGCCAGATGATGACGCGGCCATGCAGATGGTCATCGTGAACCGGACGCTCCGCGGCGGGCAGGAAGTCCGCACGAAGAGCTCTGTGCTCGTCGTCGGCAATGTGAATCCCGGTGCGCAGATCATCGCGGGCGGCAGCATCGACATCCGCGGCACGTGCCGCGGCATGGTGCACGCTGGCGCGTTCGGCAACCAGAATGCGTTCGTCGTCGCCGATCACCTCATGCCGACGCAGATCCGCATCGCGGATCTCATTGCGCGCTCGCCCGACACGGCGCCCGGCGATCTCGAGAAGACAGCGCGCCCGGAGCGTGCGTCCATCAAGGACGGGCAGATCGTCATCGAGCCGATCGAGCGTTAATATCACGTTCATCTTGAAACAACCGAACCACATTCGTACCATATCCATCGTCCAACCACGAGAAAGGCAGGAACACATCAGATGAGTGAAATTATTGTCATCACGTCCGGCAAAGGCGGCGTCGGCAAGACGACGACAACGGCGAACCTCGGCATGGGCCTTGCGATGCGCGGCAAGAATGTCGTGCTCATCGACACGGACACGGGCCTCCGCAACCTCGACCTCCTCCTCGGCCTCGAGAACCGCATCATGTACGACCTCATCGACGTGACGCAGGGCCGCGTGCCGTACAAAAAGGCGCTCGTGCGCCACAAGAAGGTCGAGAACCTCTTCCTGCTGCCGACGTCGCAGGTCAAGGACAAGAGCGCCGTCAATCCCGAAGAGCTCGTGAAGCTCTGCCAGGACTTGCGCCAGGAGTTTGACTACATCCTCATCGACTGCCCCGCCGGCATCGAGCAAGGCTTCCAGACGGCCATCGCGGCGGCAGACGTCGCCATCGTCGTGACGATGCCGGAGATCTCGGCCGTGCGCGACGCCGACAAGATCATCGGCGAGCTCGGCCGCGCCGACAAGGAAAACATCAAGCTCATCGTGAACCGCATCCGCCCGCAGATGGTCGAGGCCGGCGACATGCTCGACATGGCGGACATCAATGACATCCTTTCCATCGACTGCATCGGCCAGGTGCCGGATGACAAGATGGTCATCACGAGCACGAACCGCGGCGAACCATGCATCACGATGGACAAGTCCACGGCCGGCCAGGCGTACCGCAACATCGTCGGCCGCATCCTCGGCGAAAAGATCCCGTTCATGACGTTCCCGAAAGAGGGCGGCTTCCTCTCTCGTCTCAAGCGCATGTTCGGAATGTAAGGGGGAAGAAGGATGCTGAAAGCACTCATGAAAATTTTCGGAAAGCAGGAGCCGTCGGGCAAAGTCGCGCGCGACCGCCTGAAAGTCGTGCTGATCCACGATCGCGCCGCCGTCTCGCCTGAGATCATGGAGCACCTGAAGCAAGACATCCTCGGCGTCGTCGCGAAATACATCGACATCAACCCGCAGGAAATGGATATTTCTCTTGAAAAAGACGAGGATTCCGTTGCGCTCGTCGCGAACATCCCCGTCACGAATCTCCGGCACGGTGGAAGACGTTGAACAAGAAAATCTTCAAGCGGCTCGATATGCCGCTCGTCCTCGCGACGGCGGGCATCCTCATCATGAGCCTCGTCATCATCGGCAGCGCGACGCACATCAATTCGCCGAGCGAGGAACGCTACTGGTTCGTCCAGCGGCAAGGCTTGTTTGCGCTCATGAATGTCGCGTTCGCGGCATTCCTCATGAACTTCGACTACAAGATGCTCGCGGGCTATCGGAAGAAGCTCTACATCTTCAATCTCGTCATGCTGCTCGCCGTCATGCTCGTCGGCCAGTCGGCGCTCGGCGCGCAGCGCTGGATCGTGATAGGGCCGATCAGCTTGCAGCCGTCGGAGTTCTCGAAGCTCATCATGATTGTCTGCCTTGCCGGCATGATGGAAGAGCGCGTCGGTCATCTCAATACTTTGCATGACCTCTTGCCCATTGCGGCGTACGTCGGCGTGCCGTTTCTGCTCGTCCTGAAGCAGCCGGACCTTGGCACGTCGCTCGTCTTCATGGCGATTTTCTTCGGCATGATCTTCGTTTCGGGCATCCGGTTGCGTCTTTTGGGAGGCATCTGTGCGGCCGGGGTCGCGGCCATGCCGGTGCTCTGGCATTTTCTGAAAGACTATCAAAAAATGCGCATCATGGTCTTCATGGATCCGAATGTCGATCCGCTCGGCTCCGGCTATCACATCATCCAGTCGAAGATCGCCATCGGCTCGGGTATGCTCTTTGGCAAAGGGCTGTTCCATGGCACGCAGAGCCAGTTGAACTTTTTGCCGGAGAACCACACGGACTTCATCTTCGCTGTCGTCGGCGAGGAGCTCGGTTTCATCGGCGCGGCGTTCTTGCTGCTCCTTTATCTCGTCGTGCTCTGGCGCGGCGTGCAGATCGCGCGTGACGCGGCGGATACGTTTGGCCGCCTGCTCGCCGTCGGCATCACGTCGATGATCGCGTTCCACGTGCTCGTCAATGTCGGCATGACGATGGGCATCATGCCCGTCACCGGTATCCCGCTGCCGCTCATGAGCTACGGCGTCAGCTCGCTGACGACGAACATCATGTCGATCGCGATCCTCCTGAACATTCACCAACGAAAGCAGAAACTGTTATTCTAGACAGATGCAACACAGGGGCGGCTCGCCGCCCCATTTTTCATAAGGAGAACGGAACAAATGGTACACCTCGACCCCAGCGTGCTGCAGAGCGTGGAAAAGCCGGCGCGCTATACGGGCAGCGAATGGAATGCGGTCATCAAAGACCACGCGGACGTCAAGTGCACGTTCGCGCTCGCGCTGCCGGATGTCTACGAAGTCGGCATGAGCAACCTCGGCCTCGCGATTCTCTATGAAATCTTGAACAGCCGCACGGACATTGCAGCCGAGCGCGTCTATGCGCCTTGGACGGACATGGAAAAGATCATGCGAGCACAGGGGATTCCTTTGTACTCGCTCGAGACAAAGACGGAGATCAAAAACTTCTCGTTCCTCGGATTTTCTTTGCAGTACGAGATGATTTATTCGAACGTGCTGAACATGCTCGACCTCGCGGGCATCCCTTTGCACGCAGCAGACCGCACGATGGACGATCCGTTCGTCGTCGGCGGCGGGCCATGCGTGTACAACGTCGAGCCCGTCGCCGCGTTTTTCGATTTCTTCGTCGTCGGCGAAGGGGAAGAAGTTATCACGGAGATTTGCGACGTCTATGAAGCGTGGAAGGCGGACGGCTGCCCGGACGGGCGGCGCGGTTATTTGCGGCGCTTGCTGGATGTTGACGGCATCTATGTTCCATCGTTCTATCGGGACGCGTACGATGAAGACGGTCATTTCGTTGCGTTGACACCGCTCGACGAAGCAGCAAAACCCGTCATCTACAAGCGTGTCGTCAAGGACATGGACAAGGTGAAGTCCGTCGAGCATCCTGTGGTGCCGTACATGAACATCGTGCACAACCGCATCATGCTCGAGCTGTTCCGCGGCTGCTCGCGCGGCTGTCGCTTCTGCCAGGCCGGCATCTGCTATCGCCCGGCGCGCGAGCGCACGGAGGAACATTTGCGCGAGATGGCGCGCGGCCTCGTCGATGTCTCGGGCTACGACGAGATGAGCCTGACGTCGCTGTCATCGGCGGATTATTCGTGCCTCGGCCGCCTCGTCGATGATCTCATGGACGAGTTCCGCCATGAAAAAGTCAGCTTTTCGTTGCCGTCGCTGCGCATCGACAGCTTCAGCATCGACCTCGCGCACAAGATGCAGCAGGTGCGCAAGTCCGGCCTGACGTTTGCGCCCGAGGCGGGCACGCAGCGCCTGCGTGACGTCATCAACAAGGGCGTGACGGAGGAAAATCTTTTGACCGCTTGCGGCGCGGCGTTCCGCCAAGGCTGGAAGCAGGTCAAGCTCTATTTCATGATGGGCCTGCCGACGGAGACGGACGAAGATGTCATCGGCATCGCCGAGCTCGCGAAAAAAGTCGTCGATCTCTACACGAAGATCAAGGGCAAGCGCGGCGTCAAGGTCACGATTTCCGTCGCCTGCTTCGTGCCGAAGCCGTACACGCCGTTCCAGTGGTTCGGCCAGGTGCCGCTCGCCGAGTTCGAGCGTCGTCAGCAACTTCTGAAAGAGCACATCACGGATCGCGCGATCACGTTCAATTATCACGACGCGCGCCTGTCCGTCATCGAGGGCGCGTTTGCGCGTGGTGACCGCCGCCTTGCTCACGTGCTCGAACAGGCTTGGCGCGACGGCGCGAAGTTCGACGGCTGGAGCGACCTCTTCCAGAACGACATCTGGCATGCAGCGTTCCAGAAATGCGGCCTCGACATCAAAGACTACGCTGAGCGCACGCGTTCGTTCGACGAATTATTGCCATGGGAAATCACGTCGCCGGGCGCGACAAAAGACTTTTTCCTGCGCGAGTGGAAAAAAGCGATGGCGGCCGAACTCACGGAAGACTGCCGCCGTGGCAAATGCAGCGCCTGCGGCATCTGCCCGACGCTCGGCGTCCATGTCATTGACTACAAAAAACAGGAAGACGCGCGCGGCGCACTCCAAGAAAAATTCGTGCCGCAGCCGTTTCATCCCGAGGATGGCAGCAAACAGCAGCCACCGGTCTACTGGTATCGCGCGCGCATCACGAAGGACGCGGACGTGCGCTTTGTCTCGCATCTTGAGTATGCGGACGTCTTCATCAAGGCGTTCGACCGTGCGAAGCTCCCGATGGCGTATTCCGAGGGTTTCAATCCGCACATGAAGATTGCGTTCGGCTCGGCGCTCGCCGTCGGCGTGTCGAGCGAGGCGGAGTACATGGATTTCGCACTCCGGAAGCCGCTCGCACAGCCCGAGGTCTTTGACCGCCTGCGCGCACAGCTGCCGCCAGGCATCCGTGTGTTGAAGTTGCAACCGATCAATGGGAAGCATATCGCGCTGATGACGCAGGCCGACGAGGCAAGCTATCGCATTCGTGTTCCATTGCATGAAGAATTATCTGAAATCAACGCCGAACAAGCAGCACAAGCAGCTATCGCGCGTTTCAATGCGGCAACAAGCGTCACTTACACGCGCGTCACACCGAAAAAGACGCGCACGAAGGAAATCAAGAACTACTTGACGGCGCCGCTTCATGCAAACATTCAGGACCATATGCTAGAGATGAACCTTTCCACGAAGATTTTGGAAAGCACGGGTAGCGTGAAGCCGGGAGAAATCCTCGAAACGCTCGCAAAGCAATTCGCCTTGCCGATCAACGTGGCAGAAGCCGACATTCATCGCACATCGTTAACAGGGAAGGGAAAGGATCTGGTATGAAATCCATTCTCCTAAATATTGTCCCCGAAGAAACAAGAATGGCGATTGTCGAAAATGGCGAACTCCTCGCCGTCGAAGTCGAGCGCGCGTCACACGCGCATCTCGTCGGCAACATCTACAAGGGACGCGTGCAGAATGTCCTGCCAGGCATGCAGGCCGCGTTTGTCGATATCGGTCAAGAAAAGAATGCATTCCTCTACATCGGCGACGGCGCGCCGCATGATGTGCCGAAAGCGCTGGCAAAAAACAGCAAGAACGAACGGTTTCACGTCGGGCAGAACGTCATGGTCGAGATCATCAAGGACGCGACGGGCACGAAAGGCCCGCGTGCCACGACGCATCTCTCCATCCCTGGGCGCAACCTCGTGCTGATGCCGACGGCAGCGTACACGGGGCTCTCGCGCCAGATCGAAGACGAGGCCGAGCGCAACCGCTTGCACGCGCTCGCGGAGCGTTACGCGCCCGAGGGCATGGGGCTCATCGTCCGGACGGCAGCAGAAGGACTCAGCGAAGACGCGTTCGCTTCGGATGCGACGTATCTCGCGAACCTCTGGGCGTCGATCGTGCGCAAGTTCCAGCACGCCCATGCGCCTGCGCTCTTGTATCGCGATGCGGATTTGCTCGTGCGCATCGTGCGTGATCGCTTCAGCGAGGACATAGACGAGTTCATCGTCGATGACAAGGCTGCGTGCGAACGTGTGCGCGAGCTCGTTGGTTTTCTTTCACCAGCGCTGGTGGAACGTGTGAAGTTCTACGATGGACGCACGCCGCTGTTCCAACAGTATGGCATCGAGCAGGAAATCGAGCACGTCGGCGCGCGCCAGGTCGAGCTGAAGTCCGGCGGCTTCCTCGTCATCGACAAGACGGAGGCGCTGACGGTCATCGATGTCAACACGGGAAAATACGTCGGCAAAACGAACCTCGGCGACACCGTCTATCAGCTGAATCTCGAGGCGGCGGCCGAGATCCTCAAGCAGCTGCGCCTGCGCGACATCGGCGGCATCATCATCGTCGACTTCATTGACATGGACACGGCAGAGCAAAAAGCAGAGCTGCTTTCCGTCCTGCGCGATGGCGCGAAAAATGATCGCGCGAAGACGAATGTCATCGACATCACGGCGCTCGGCCTCGTCGAGATCACGCGCAAGAAGTCGCGCTCGAATTTCGAGAGCGTCGTCTACAGCGAATGCCCCACGTGCCATGGCCGCGGCCGCATCGAGTCGCCTGAGACGGTCTCCATCCGCATCAGCCGCGACATTCGCCGCATGGAGCACAAGACCCACGCGAAGAACGGTTACGAGATCGCCGTCCACGAGACGGTCGCCGAAGAACTCCGGCAGAACCAGCTCATGATGAACCTCGCCGCCGAATTCGGCACGGACATCAAAGTCATCGTCCAGCCCGGCATTCATCCTGAGACGTACACGATCTTGCAACAGGGGTGAATTCCGCACGCACCAGCAGTCTCTCCCTCAGGGAGCAATGTCATTCAGTTAAGAGACAGCCCTCCTCCTTGGAGGAGGGACAGGGCCGGCAGGCCCAGGGAGGATAAGCAGGCTCTTAGCGCTTTAGCGCTTAGAGATCGCTTATGCCGATTCATCGGCTGCGGCTTGTAGAG
>Ga0256404_1003827_pt1 | contig 29742 bp, 28 predicted proteins | sample RumenRJG_01DNA_FD_185990 | JGI IMG/M metagenome (GOLD analysis project Ga0256404, IMG submission 185990) | Bovine rumen microbial communities from Lethbridge, Alberta, Canada - RJG_01 | ecosystem: Host-associated > Mammals > Digestive system > Stomach > Rumen | place: Canada: Alberta | collected...
ACATAGCACACGGAAAACCCCAGGAGGTCTCTTCTCCTGGGGTTTTTTAGGCTCATTACCATCAATCATGCCCATCGAGCCATTTGCAAATATAATACGCAACTATATCTGCTATGATGGAAACTAGAAGGCTCAGAATCGCTTCCATAGAACACCTCCTTCCCGTCGCCGGTATAGGTGATGGCAACAAATGTATCTTATCAAAATTATATAAAAATGGCAATATATAACAGTTAAATAATGTAAATAAAATGTTAAGTATATAAACTTGACATGCAGCTTAGATAGCACTATACTTGTAAAGTAATTTTGCTTTACACACCATTCTGTTGGTGTTAGCATTGTAAGCGAGTATATATGGAGAAAAGCGTGGCTAACGGCATACAAGATAAAAAAGATATAAATCTTGAACAGATTACGGAGATTAGCCAGCTCTTTGATCTTTACGGCGCACTGCTTACCGAAAAGAAGCGCGAGGTCATTAGGCTATATCATGAGGACAATCTCTCGCTTGCGGAGATAGCGGAGGAGCTCGGCGTGTCGCGTGCTGCAGTTCACGACTCGCTTCAGTCATCGGAAAAGGCGCTCCGAGAATACGAGGAAAAACTCGGGATGCTCGCTGACTATAAGAATCGTGAGAGGCTGCTCGAAGAAATCAAGAATGAGCTAACCAAAATAAAAGACGCTCCCGGAAGCGATGACAATACTAGTGCAGTAAAACGCATAACCAAAATCATAGAAACCATGGAAGCGTAAATACATAACCAATTAATAAACACTGTTGAATCACGCCGGACTGCGGCGAGTAGAAATGGCATTTGAATCTTTATCCGAAAAATTACAGAATGCATTTGCGGGCCTTAAGGACAAAGGCGTCATCGAAGAATCCGATATCGATCAGGCGATGCGCGAGGTCAAGCTTGCGCTTCTAGAGGCGGACGTAAACTTTAAGGTTGTAAAAGAGTTCGTTGCGGAGACCAAGGAAAAATGTCTCGGTGCTGAGGTCATGCAGAGCCTGACTCCTGCTCAGCAGATTATTAAGATCGTAAACGCTGAGCTAGTCGCGCTCATGGGCGGAACCGAGAGTAAGCTTACTTATTCTCCGTCCGGATTCACAACCATCATGATGGTCGGCCTTCAGGGTACAGGTAAAACTACAACCTGCGGTAAGCTCGCGAACTATCTCAAGCAGGTCGGAAAGAAACCGATGCTCGCAGCCTGCGATATCTATAGGCCTGCCGCTATCGACCAGCTAGAGGTTGTCGGTAAATCAGTAAACACTCCGGTATATACCGATAGAGAATCAAAGGACGCAGTCAAAATCGCTCTCGCAGCTCGCGAGCAGGCGGAGCGCACAGGTTATAACGTCCTCATCATAGATACAGCCGGACGTCTTCAAATTGACGAGAACCTCATGGAAGAGCTCGCGAATATCAAAAAGGCGCTTAAGCCACATGAGATTCTTCTTATCGTCGATGCTCTTACCGGTCAGGATGCTGTGAACGTTGCAACAGGCTTTAACGATAAACTCGGTATAGACGGAATCATCATGACCAAGATGGACGGTGACTCCAGAGGCGGTGCTGCACTTTCGGCAAAGAAGGTAACAGGAAAACCGATTAAGTTCATGGGTACGAGTGAAAAAATGGACGGACTAGAACCTTTCCATCCGGACCGCATGGCAAATAGAATTCTCGGAATGGGTGACCTGCTCACACTTATAGAGCGCGCGGAAGCGGCCTTTGATGAGGAGCAGGCAGCCAAGCTAGAAAAGAAGCTCAGAAAGAATCAATTTACGCTTGAAGACTTCCTTGACCAGATGGGTCAGGTAAGAAATATGGGAGGCCTTGCAAAGATTATTGAGATGCTTCCCGGAATGGGAGCAAACAAGCCGAGCGACGAGGATGTAGAAAAGGGCGAACGCGACTTTAAGCGCATGGAAGCGATCATTCAATCCATGACAAAGGAAGAGAGAAAAAATCCTTCGGTGCTAGATGCTAGCCGCCGAAAGAGAATCGCAGCCGGTTCCGGTCAGTCGGTCGCTCAGGTAAATACCCTCATCAAAAAATACGAAGAAGCAAAGAAACTCATGAAGCAGTTTGCGGATCCTAAAAAGATGAAAAAGAATCCGATGTTCAAGAACTTCATGAACTAAAAATCAAAAGTTTATTAGTCGCTAATTGCGACAGGATATATTAATAGTCGCATTGCGGCAGAGAAAGAAAGGAAATCAAAATGGTAAAGATCAGACTTAAGAGAATGGGAGCACACAAGAAACCTTTTTACAGAGTAGTTGTTGCTGATTCCAGAAACGCACGTAACGGAAAGTTCATTGAAGAACTCGGATACTACAATCCTCTTACAGATCCGGCAGACATCAAGATTGATCTTGAGAAGGCAGAGAAGTGGATTGCACAGGGTGCACAGCCAACAGATACAGTAAGAGAACTTCTTAAGAAGGCCGGAGCTTCCGGAAAGAAGGCTGCAAAGGCTGCTAAGAAGGAAGAGGCTCCTGAGGTTGCTGAAGTTGTTGAAGTTGCTGAAGAAGTAGTTGAAGAAGCTGCTGAAGCTGTAACCGAAGAGTAAGACGCATAAGCAAAACTAACGAGGTAAAAAAATGACTAATCTTGTTGAGTTCATAGCAAAATCTCTGGTTGAGAATCCGGAGAAGGTTGTCGTAACCGAAATGCCGGGAGATGGCGAGAGAGTAATCCGCCTTCAGGTTGCAGGTAGCGACATGGGTAAGGTTATCGGAAAGCAAGGTCGCATAGCAAAGGCAATCCGCACGGTTGTAAAGGCTGCGTCCGTAAAGGATAACCAGAGCATAAACGTGGAAATCGTTTCAGAAGATGAAATCCAGTAAGCCAGAAAACAATACAGAAAGAGTATTGCTTGGAAAAATCGTCGGTGCCCAGGGCATCCGCGGTGAAGTAAAGATATACGCTTTTGGAGATGCGCCTTCCGACTTCACTAAGTATGAGAAGGCGTTTCTTGTATTGCGTGACGAGCGCAATCGCGAGCGTGATCATGAGTGTGATCAAAAAGAAAAACTCGTAAGAATAGAGAAAGCGCGAATCCAGGGAAACCTCGCAATCGTTAAGTTTTCTGAGGTTGCTGACAGAAATGCCGCAGAGGATCTACGCGATGCTGAAGTCTTTGTTGAGGCGGCGGATCTTGAAGAACTTCCCGAGGATACATATTACGTCAGAGATCTTGAAGGACTTCGCGTGATAGATGATGATACGGGCGAAGATGTCGGCGTGATTTCTGAAGTAATTCAGAACGCTGCGCAGGATGTGTATCGCATCGTTTTAAATGCTTTTGGCGAGAGCGAAGGTAAAGGCGAGGGCGGTGAGCAGGATGATAGCGACGCACCGAAAGAATCGCTTGTTCCTGCGGTGAAGGAATTTATAAAATCCGTAGATCTAGAAGCCGGAACCATCCGCATTCACTTTATTGAAGGCATGAGATAGGATATGAAGATTAACATTCTTACTATTTTCCCGGAGATGTTTCAGCCGCTCAAAGAGAGCATGCTTGGACGCGCCGAGGAAAATGGCATCATAGAATTTAATATTGTGGATGTCAGGGCCTTCAGTCAGGACAAGCACAAAAAGACCGATGACTATCCTTTTGGTGGCGGCCAGGGACTTGTGTTTATGCCGCAGCCCGCTTTTGATGCGCTTGAGAGCGTAGGGGCGGAACGCACGAGAAATATCTATATGTCGCCGCGAGGCAGGGTTCTTGACATGGAACTTGCGCTAGAGCTTGCAGAATATTTGCAGGGCGGATCTGCAAAGCGCGGCGCAGCCAGGAACGGCGGTAGTGCGGAAAAGAGCTGCGATGCGGCCAAGACTTGCGATAGTAACGCACTTACGATTTTCTGTGGGCACTATGAGGGAATCGATCAACGCATAATAGATGCTTGGAATATGGAAGAGGTCTCTATAGGCGACTATATTCTTACGGGAGGAGAGCTCGCGGCGATGGTTCTTATTGATGCAGTCGCAAGGCTCGTTCCCGGCGTTTTGGGCGATGAAAACTCTGCCCTTGATGAATCCATCTATTCAGGCCTCCTTGAATATCCGCAATACACGCAGCCCAGGACATATAAATGCGGCCGCGATAATACTTGTGATTACGCTCAGGAGGTCGCATATACAGAGACCGTTCCAGACGTACTTCTCTCAGGGAACCATAAAGAAATAGAATTATGGAGATTCCGCGAGTCAGTTAGATTAACAAAGGAAAGGCGTCCGGACCTCTTTAAAAGCTTTCTAATGTCTCACCGCGAGCTAGGAAAGGACGAGATTCTCGTCTTAAGAGAGGAGCTCGGAAAGAAGGACTTTGATACTTTCTCAAAGCATCTTTCAGACAAAGAATCAAAAACTCTTGCGAAGATTCTTGAGAAAGAGCGTAAGAAGGCTAATATTAGCAAAAAATAAAGGGTTTTTCCAAAAAAATTATAGTAAACCTATGGAAAAACTACATATTATAGTGTAGAATATATTGTATATTGGGATATGGGGTATCCCAACTTATTGATTAGAGATGTAGGGGTAATGATGCGAAAGGGGATTATCACATTTTTTGTGCTTGCACTTATAGTGCTGTACGTCATAATCTATCTGGTGCCCAGTGTCACGGGCATGCTGGATTCCACTTATGTGGTGGAGTACGGCGTTCTTTCAATTCACGACGACACTACAGGATTTTTAATCAGAAATGAGACGGTTTATGCTGCTGAAACAAGTGGCATGGTTAATCGCATCCAAGAGGAAGGTGCGCTCGTTAGGCGTGGCACGCGTGTAATCGATATAAGCGCTGCTTCCGCTCCTGTCCCGGGCGACAGACTGAGAGAAATAAAGAATAGTCTTGATGGACTCATGTATAGTTCGCATGGGAATCTCAGTCAGAGCGGCGGGATAGTATCGTATTTTGTGGATGGCTTTGAGAACAAAATCAACACCGAGAATGCTCTCTACTACAGAAAGGTTGATTTTGAAGGCGTCACCCAGGACAAGGTCGTGCACCTCGGAACCAACGCAATTGAAGGATATCCGGTTTTTAAACTGGTGGATAATACAAACTGGTACCTCATCGCCTATGTCCCAAAGCAGAGCGAAGGAAACTATGTTGAGGGAAGAAAGGTAGATGTAATTCTTTCTAAGCCAAAGGAAACAACAGAAGAAGGCACCGAAGAAGAAACAGAAGAGAGTGATTCTGAAGAAGAAAATTACGGAAGCGTTGAGATGAGAATTGTTTCCGCAGAGGAAGAAGACGGATCCATAAGACTCGTTCTTCAGTCCAATAGATTTTTCTCAGGTCTAGGAGAACTGAGAACTGCAAACTGCAGAATAGTTTCCGCAAGCGTAAGAGGACTTCTCGTTGAAAGCGCAAGCATCATTGAAGAAGACGGAAAGCCGGGCGTCTATGTAAAGACAAAGACGGGAAGATATGAATTTGTTCCAATAAATATTCTCGGCGTAAACGATAAGACCACGGTTGTATCGGATATGTACTTCTATGACGAAGAGGGCGTGTGGACGAGCACGATCGGACCATTCGACGACATATTGAAGGATCCGAGCAAGCGCGATAAGGACGACGAGGCCGACGAGGCCGACGAGCCGACAGCCGAAGAAACTGAGGAGCCGGCAGCAGAAGAAACTGAAGAGCCGTCTGAAGAAGTAACCGAAGACCCTGCAGCTGAAGAGACCGGAGAAACCGAAGAGACCGATACGGAGGAAGGCGACTGATGTCTATCCGAGAGAATATTGAATACATACGTAGGCTAAAGGATGAGGCGGCCGTAAGATCCGGAAGAAAAGGTGAGGATGTCCTTTTGATAGCGGTCACCAAGCTTCATTCAGCAGACGAGATTAACGAAGCGATAGACTCCGGCATCACGGATATCGGTGAGAACAAGGTTCAGGAAATCCTTGATAAATACGACAGCGTAAAGCCTGCAAAATGGCATCTTATCGGTCACTTGCAGACCAATAAGGTGAAGTATATAATTGACAAGGTGGATTTGATCCACTCGCTGGATTCTATGAAATTGGCTCAAGAAATCGAAAAGAGAGCCGCAAAAATTGATAGAATAATGGATGTTCTCGTTCAGGTAAACTCTGCCGAAGAAGAAAGTAAATTTGGAGTCGGAGTTGATGAAACAGAAGCTTTGATAGAAAGCATCAGAACTGAATGTCCGCATATAAATATCAAAGGCCTTATGTGCATAGCGCCGCTAGAGGACGATCCTGAAGATGCAAGACCATTCTTCGGAGCCGTAAAAGAAATCTTTGATAGGCATGAAGATTTCACGGTGCTATCCATGGGCATGAGTAATGATTTTCAGGTAGCCATTGAGGAAGGTTCAACCGCCATCCGCGTTGGCACTGCAATATTTGGTAATAGAGATTATCGTTCAGAAGAGAAGTAGTGAGATTAAGGAGGAAAAATGGGATTTGCAGATTCTTTCAAGAAGGTCATCGGTTTAACAGAAATTGAAGATGACGAAATCGTAACCGAAGAGGAACTCAAGGCGGAGAGAGAAAAGCTCGCAAAGGAAGCAAGACGCGAGAGCGTTCGCGAGAAGAGCTATACACCTTCGTACAAAGAGATGCCTACGGAGAGTAAGAGAGTAACCGGAAGCTATCATGGCGTTGAGAGCAAAGGCTTTGAGAGAAGATTCACACCTACGGGCACGGGTTCTCTTAAGCTGATTCTGATAGAGCCAAAGAATTTTGATGAATGTCCAAAGCTCGTAGATAGCCTAAAGGCAAGAAAGCCGGTTATCATTAACCTGGAGAAGCTTGAGACAGATGTTGCTCGCAAGATTTTTGATTTTCTTAGCGGTGCCACATATGCGCTCGACGGCAAGGTACAGAAGATTGCAAACAATATCTTTATCTTCACGCCGGAGAACGTTTCTGTAAACGCAAGTCAGATGACTCAACTCAGCCAGGAAAAGAGCCCCTGGAGGTAAAAAGCGTTGTTAGTTGTTGCACAGGCCCTATATTGGATGGGTAGATTGTTTGACTATGCACTTCTTGCGAGAGCGGTCTTAAGCTGGATTGTTGGAATGAACATGTCCCAGAATGAGACTCTTGCCAAGATTTACGATGCACTGGTCAAGTTTACCGAACCGATAGTTTCTCCTGTTCGTAATCTCTTAAATAGGTTTTTTAGGCAGAGCATGATTGACTTCTCGATTTTCGCTACGATGATTTTGGTTGGACTCGTAGTGAATATAGTGGTCAGAATTCTGCTAAAGCTTGCATAAAAGGAGTTAATATGATTACACCCAAAGACATAGAAAGCAAAGATTTCACCAAGTCATTCAGGGGATATGATGCGGATGAAGTTGATGAATTCCTGGATCTTATTATCATTGATATGCAGGAAATCACCGAGGAAATAACAAAGCTCAGAAATGAAAACGAAGAGCTCCGCGCAGAGAACGAGGAACATAAAAAATCTCAGAAGAGAGTAATGGATACACTTGACTCTGCAAAGAAACTCATGAGAGATATTTCCGAAAGTGCTGAGAAGCGTGCCGACATCATTATCAGAAATGCCAAGATGGATGCCGAGATGATTCTTAACGAGGCAAAGACCTCCGCAGGAAAATATGCCGGAGCCGATGGTGAAGAGTTAAGAGACAAGGTTGCGTATTTCCGCTCTAGATATAGACAGCTCTTGCTTGATGAGCTTGACAGCATGGAGAGCAAAGGTGGAGATCTTCTCTCTGCTCTTGAAAGAGAATTTGTTCCTGCTTCCGGAGAGTTTGAGGCGCTCGGAGAGTTCAAGTCTTTTGATGAACTTCCGCAGGGTTCCACAACAACTATTTCCGAGGAGGAAATGGAGAAGGCTCTCGGCGAAGTAAAATACGACTTTGAATCGGCTGTTAAGATTTCTGACGAGGAGTAGCAGTGGAGGATTAGCATGATAATCTTCGTTCCAATAATAATTATAATAGCATTGGATCAGCTTAGTAAGATTGCGATAAGAAGTTCCATGTCCCCGGGAGACAGTATCTCGGTGATAGGGAACTTCTTTAGGATTACTTATTTTAGAAACGAAGGAGCTGCATTTAGTTCGCTTGTGGGCTATACCGGTCTTTTGATAGGATTTAGCGTACTTGCGCTTGTTGCTGCTCTTGTTTTTTTATTCATGTATAGGGGAAGAAGCAAAATGCTTGACTGGGGCCTTGCGCTCATAATCGCAGGCGGCATCGGTAACCTGATAGATAGACTTGCGTTCGGTTACGTCACCGACATGATAAGCTTTAGCATTTTCCCACCAATCTTTAATATAGCAGATATCGCGGTAACATGCGGCTGCGTAGTGCTTCTCATCTTTGTTCTCTTTGGAAAATCCGAGGTGCTGGAATGATTCTGGAGTTCACCATAGAGAAGGAAGCGGGGGAGCGTCTTGATGTAATTCTTGCTGAACTAATTGAAGATGCGTCGAGGAGTTATATTCAGAAGCTCTTTGAGGCGGATAAGATTTTGGTGAACGGCTCCACGGCAAAGAAGAATAGAAAGGCCGAAGAGGGAGATGTTATAGTTGTTGATTTTCCGGAGGAGAAGGAGGATGCGCCTAGTCCTTCTGATATCCCTCTTGATATTTATTACGAAGACGGAGACATTATTGTCGTGAACAAAGCGCGTGGCATGGTCGTTCATCCTGCGCAAGGACATAAGGATGATACGCTTGTCAATGCGATTCTATATCACGTTGGCGGAAAGCTTGATGAAGAATTGATTGAACGCTGCGAAAAGGATAGGCCTGGAATAGTTCATAGGATTGATAAGGACACTAGCGGACTTCTTGTTGTAGCAAAGACGCTTAGGGCGTTTGAAAGCCTTTCTGATCAGTTCCGCGATCATTCTATTACGAGGGTTTATACTGCGCTTACGTATAATGGATTTAAGGATGACGAAGGAACGATTGATGTTCCGATTGGGCGCGACCCAAGGAACAGGCTTAGGAGAAAGGCGCTCGGACTTGAAGCGAGGGAAGCCATCACGCATTATAAAGTTATTGAGCGCATAGGAAATTATACGCTGATAGAAGCGCATCTAGAGACCGGCCGCACGCATCAGATAAGAGTGCATATGGCCTATATCGGAAATCCTGTTGTAGGTGATCCGCTCTATGGGCCGAGAAAAGATAGACTAAAGGCAGACGGACAAGTCCTTCATGCGGGTAAGCTCGGATTTATGCATCCCGACGGAAGAGGATATATAGAGTTTGAGGCGCCGATGCCGGAGTATTTTAAGAGCGTTCTTGAAAAGGCGCGCCGCGGGGTGTAGGGCGCGTCGCTAGGCGGGCGCATCGCTAGGCCGGCGCATCGCTAGCTGGGCGTGTCGCTATGCGGGCGCACCGCTAGGCGGGGCTACGCCACCAAAGAGAAATAAAAAAGGTCCGCAAGCGGCGGACCAAAAACAGGAAGGCAGGTACCGGGAGGACGCAAATATTTCGTTGAGTGCTCGCTTTCGATGCAACCGGGGTACTATGATTAAAATCTTTAGCAATAAGGATCCCGGCACCTTTCTTTATGCGATGATAAACCCTGTAAACATTGGAATCAAGGGGTTTAATGCCATATGTGGATTTGAAGTATTTAAAGGTTTAATATCGGGTGTTTTTTACCAAAGACGTCTTTTTTCAAACGTCTTTTTTTGTTATTATTGTTCTATAAAAAGTCTCTCGCCAAAGTGGAAGGAGGATGCTATGTTTGAAAACTTTATATATGAAAATATGCCTTATAGGCTTACGGGTTATCTCTGGAATGTAGATTCACCCAAGAAGGTTTTTTGCATCATACATGGAATCGGTGAGCACGCCGGCAGGTATGACAGAATGGCGGGCTATCTGACAGATGCAGGAATCGCGGTTGTTTCCATGGATCTTCCGGGACACGGTTTGACCGACGGAAGAAGAGGAGACACTGCGCCTCGCGAAAAAGTTTTTGAAGCCGTCGATGCAATGCTTGATTATGCGCGCGCAAAATATCCCGGCGTCCCAATCATTCTTTACGGACATAGCATGGGAGGAAATATTGCACTAGACTATAGAAACCGCGGAGGACTTGATCTTTTGCCTGAAAAATATATTGTATCCGCTCCATGGCTGAGACTCGTAAGAGAGGTTCCGCCCGCACTCTATATTGCGCTCAAGGCCGCATCAAGGATCGCACCAAAACTAGCTATGCGTTCAGAGTGCAAAACGGAAGACCTCGGCAATATGGAAATCGTCGCAGGCTATTCCACGGATCCACTGGTGCATGGAGATATTACACTTAGGACTGCGGTAGATTGCTTTGAGATAGGCGATGCCATCACGAGAGGAGTCAATAAAAAAGATGGCCTCGCATACGGAAAGCCATTCCTTCTCATGCACGGTTCAGACGACAAAATCTGCAGCGTAGAAGCAACGCGTGAGTTTGCAGCAAGATATAGAAATAACGATTGGTTCAAATATATTGAGTGGCCCGGATACTATCACGAGATTCATAACGGCGGACCAAACGCCACGGGCGAGGAAGTCATAGAGACAATACGCGACTTTGTGCTTGAGTAATAAAGTAAGAAGAAAGAGGAAGCAGGTTATTCTATTGGTTTTAAGTTCTCGCGCGAAAGGATAAAAAATGAGAGGAAAGCCCCAGGAAATATTAGGAAGTCTAAGCATAATGCCTTTGGTCAGCCTAGCATTTGAACCCGGAAAGGCCAAGGCCGCAATCGAGGCGATCTCGGATGTCGACGTGCGAGAGATGGCCTGGGTTGAGCATTGCCTCTTTACCGGGAATGCCGAGGACGCTGCTGATAGAGCAAAGCCTTTTCTCACGCATCGTGATACGGCACTTTGTCTGTCTGCGCATATCATATATTGCATCTCCTGCGTAACATTAGGCCGCGTAGATGAGTCGCAAAAAATTCTTGAGGAGCTTGAGGCGATTGACTTAGGAAAAAAGGTTCCGCTCACGGGGGACTATTGTGCGGATGTAGTTAGGATACTACTTCATTTACCGGAGAAGAATCACGAGAATTTGGATAAGATTCCATCTGAATTGCCTGAAGGGGCTCGTTATTTCCTCTGCTATGTATTGGCGCTTCGCGAGTATTTGCGTGGAGAGCATGCAAGGGCGGAGGGGATAGCATCTGCGGCGCTTACACTTAATGAGAAGAGATATACGATACCAGAAATATACTTACATGTCATTTCTACGATTTCTTTGATGCGTCTTGGGCGTACTGAAGAAGCTGCCGCTCATTTTATCGCAGCTTGGGACTTGGCGCAGCCGGACGGATTCTTTTCTCCGTTTGCAGAGCATTATGTATTGCTATCTGGATTAAATAAGAAATTGATTAAGCCCGAGCTTCAGGAAAAATATCTGGAGATCAGTAAATACGCCGATCGCTATTTCTCCAATTGGATTACCATTCATAACAGCAATACCGATCAGATTGTTGCGCCGGGACTAACAAAGATGGAATCCACCGTGGCGACACTTTTTAGCAGAGGTTGGAGTGTCAAAGAGATAGCAAACCATTTGGATGTCTCAACCAACACCGTAAAGCAGCACCTTTCCGAAACATATCAAAAGCTTGGCGTAAATAAGCGCGAGCAGCTACGTGATTATCTGCTGCGCTAAAGAACGTGTGGCTAATAACATCTTGACCCGCCGGAGAAGAGCCCTCTCGCGGGTCACCTTTTTTTACTCTCTTTTGGGTGATTTTCAGGGGAGTGGACGTCACATATAATTAATATATGGGAGGGCTATGCCTTTTCAGTGTCCAAGTAAAAATGACTATTTGTATTTGTTATAAAGTGACGTTATATAGCGACGTCCTATGCCGATGTATAGAGAAGGGGAACAGACTATGAAGATAAGAAAGCGACTTCTTGCAGCAATACTCACGCTGGTGTTGATTATTTCCATGTTGCCTTTAAGCACTTTTGCGGATGACGGAACCAATAATAATTCTACACACTCGATATCGGTGAATTACGACCCCATATACCTTGGAGAGGTTCCATATGGCCAATATACAATTCCTGGTGGAGGGGTTAGGGTGTCAAATGAGATAGGTCAGGACGTAACCATCCAGTCGATTAGCTTTTCAGACGACCGCTTTGAAGAAAATTACATCTTGGATAAGAATAGCTGGCTTGTGGAACTGCCATATACACTCACCGGAGAGAACAGTATATATGTTGCTGTTGGTGCCAAGTCGGGACTCAATCTCCCGGTAGGTGATCATAACGGGACAATGATGATAAACTACAATGATGGCACCGCCGATAAAACCTTGTCTGTGGATCTAAGCCTCACTATTACAGCGATATCATTAGATAGAACGACCGTTGATTTTTTCAAAGTTCAAGACGGTTATGATGCGATTACACCGCGGTCCGTATTGGTGTTTAACGCAATAGATCAAGATGTGACCATCACGTCGATTGGCGGCGCAGTGAATTTTGATGTTGTTGACCAGAACAGTAATCCAATCACACAGCCTCTCGTAGTCCCTGCAAAGGGTAGGATTAGCTTCTGGGTCAAGCCAAAAGACGGGCTGCCTCCCGATAGATACGATGAAACGCTGACGATTACATATAAGTATGACAGCAATCTTCCGGAAAAAACCATGCCCGTGAGATTAATGTTTTATGTCACACCCATAGTGCCGATGGAAGTAAGTGTATCTCCCGAAAGCATGAACTTTGGATCGGCTCGGGACGGTTATGCAGCGCTTTCGTCACAGGAGATCAAGGTAACCAACGGAACGCCGAGAGAAGTGACCATTAAATCGATTAGCAGTGTAACGAACTATGATGTTACACCTAAAGGCAGCGACACACTTTTGAGTGATGGCGGCGTTAAAAGTATTTACATCAAACCGAAAGATGGCCTTAGACCGGGGACATATAATGAAACACTGACGATTACCTATAATGACGGCGGAATCGAGAATGAAACATTATCGGTGAATTTGTTATTTACCGTAAAATCAGTGGAAGTAGGTGTATCTCCCATTAGCTTGGACTTTGGATCGGTTCAAGCCGATTATGATGCGATTACATCACAGGAGATTAAGGTAACCAACGGAACATCGAGAGAAGTGACCATTAAGTCTATTGGCGGTGCAACGCACTATGATGTTACGCCTAAAGGCAGTGACGTGCTTGTGCCTGATGAGGGTGTTAAAAGTATTTTCATCAAACCGAAGGACGGCCTTGAACCGGAGACTTATAACGAGACGCTGACGATTACATACAATGACGGCGATGCTGTGGACAAAACCATGTCGGTGAAATTAAGGTTTAACGTCTCACCCGTAATGCAAACGGAAGTAAGCGTATCTCCCGGAATCCCGGACTTCGGATTGGTTCAAGTCGATTATGATGCGATTTCGTCACAGGAGATCACAGTTACCAATGGCGGAACGAGCGTTGTGACCATCCGTTCGATTGAGGGTGCAGGGAATTATGATGTTGTTGACCTGCAGTATCCTTTTCCTTTGCTCGCTGGAGGGAGTAGTTTTAGCTTCCGCGTTAAGCCGAAAAATGGGCTTGTAGCAGGGACCTATAACGAACAGCTGAAGATTACATACGAAGAAAGAGGCATGCCTGGGAACAAATACTTGTATGTAAAATTGAGATTTGCCGTCGTGGAACAACTACCTAAACATACAGTTACTCTGACGTCCAATCCCGATGGCGCATGCAGCTTCGAAGGTGCCGGGGATTATGACGAGGGAACTGAAGCCACTGTCAAAGCCGCGCATACGACAGACTATGTATTTGACGGATGGTATGATGAAGCCGGTAATAAGGTAAGTGATGGCGTTCGTGAAGGAACGAGTAGTACATATGCTTACACATTTACCGTTTCTGAGGACGTTAAGCTAACGGCAAAGTTTAAGAAGCTGACAAGCCTTTCTTATGCGGTTGCCCCATTAGGTAACAATATATTTGCGCCTGATGAGGAGTTTAGAATACGGTATTTTTTAATGGATTCGCAAGACGGGTTGTTGCGTTCAGAATTCGACAAAATTACGCTTAGTCTAAACGGTAAGAGTATTGGCGAAAATCAATCGGGCCGCAGTTCTTTTATAGTTAAGGGCTCTGATCTAAACCTCGGAAGTAATGAACTCACTTTGGTTTATCCGGGAAATGATGTGTATCACCGTGCCTCAGGTATAATTAAGGTCAATATTGTAAACAAGCTTCAGCCACGTCTTGTTGACTTTGAGCCTACATATGCGCCGCTTAACACATCCTTTACAATCAGTGGCAGGCTGCTTGATGAAAACAATAATCCCGTCATTGGTGAACATATGACGCTTAGCATACAGCAGAGCGAAACTTCCGCTGGATACATTAATTTTGCATGGATAACAACTGATGATGAGGGTCGATTCTCATGCACCTGTGATAAGAAACTTCCTGATTCTCCGGGCAAGCGTAAAATACATATTTATACCGATGGAAACGATAAGTATAAATACTTTGAAGCCTATCCGGAGGTTCAGTTTACGGACAAAGAAATCTACAGCATTACGTCCAATGTTGAGCCGAAAGAGGGCGGTATGGTTACTTTGTCAAAGAGCAGCACAATTGCCGGTGACGAGGTGACAATCGGTGTAACGCCTAACAAAGGGTATGTTTTTGACAACATATCTTGCCCTGTCGATATTATTCCTCTTGGAAGTGGTAATCCTGTCACATCATGGAAGTTTACTATGCCTGAATCGGATGTGAATATTAGTGCGTTCTTCAAAAAATCTACTGAGACGGAGGAGGGAGAGGACCCGGTAGATCCCGTAGAAGTATGGAATGTGAAACTTGATATGAATGGCGGGACAATCTGGGAGGCTGAAACAGATGCAATCAAATCTTCGATCTCAATGGAATGTCCGAGCGGATATGAGCAAGAGGTCCCAACCATTGAATGGATGAAGGAAGCGCTTGAAGAAGGCACATGGATTACAGGACCCGCTGAGTGCGAGTATATCGGTGCGGAAATCACGGATAAAAATGGTAAGGCATTCTATCAGCCCGGCGATATATATAAGGTCTTTAGTGACGCCTTAATCAAGGTGCTTTGGAAGTCCACAAAGGAGGAGAATACTTCTCCGGGAAAATCATATATTAGTTATGACCTTAACGGAGGTATGCTGAATGGTAAGACGGGCAAAGTCGTAATAGAAGGAACAAACGGCACTACTATCATACTTCCTGAGCCGACAAGAGAGGGATACATCTTTGATTATTGGGAAGGTTCGCGATACAATGCCGGAGATGAATATGTAATAAACGGAGATCATACTCTGACGGCGCATTGGAAAAAGGCAAGCGCTGCGCCCGGAGAAGATGAGGAAGATGAAGGTTCGTCCGGTGAAGGCGACGAAGGCAACGCCCCTGAAGATACGACGCCAAAGCCAGGCGAGGGTGAGAACAACGGCGACTCAAACCAGGGAGGAACACCTGGCGACGCAAAGGGCGATACTAATAAGAGTGAAGCAAATAGAAACAATAGAAATAATGATGTTCCGCCGACAGGAGACGAGAACAGGCTTATACTTTGGCTTACTTTGTCAATTGTCTTGCTGATGGGATGTGTGCTTATCGCAAGAGAGGCGCGCAAATAACTAACTAGTAACTAACTAGGGCAGCTTCGGTGTTACATAGACGGTGCGGTTGTTTGTAAAGATGACCATGCCGGGCTTTGCGCCTGCGGGTTTCTTCACGTGGCGAACGCGAACATAATCCACAGGAACTTGTGCGGAGTTCTTTGCTTTGCTGTGCCAGGCGGCGATTTCCGCCGCACAGTAAATGTCCTCGGCTTCGGGTTCTTCGCCGCGAGTCTTCATGATTACGTGTGACCCCGGGATGTCTTTTGTGTGAAGCCATAGATCGGTTTTATCGGCGAGCTTAAGTGTAAGCTCGTCGTTTTCTTTGTTGTTTCGGCCGACAAGGATTTCATATCCTGATGGCGAAGTGTATTTATGCGGCGATGATTTGAATCGCTTATTTTTTTCTGTTGTTTTTCTGCGTCTTAGGTAGCCGCCTTCGATTAACTCTTGGCAGATTTGCTCTATGTCCTCGGGGCGCTCAAGGTTCTCTAGGAAGGTCTGGACGGATTCCAAATAGTTGATGTCAGAAAGAGTTTCTTCAATCTGAAGAGTCTTTTCCTTGATTGCGTTCTTGAACTTACCGTATTTTTTGAAATAGCTTTGCGCGTTTTTTGCAGGCGAATGCTTTGGGTCAAGAGGGATCTCTACCTTTGTTCCGTCGTAATAATTATCCAGCGTGACGCTTTTCTCGCCGGGAGTAACCTTGTGAATATTTGCGTTTAATAGCTCGCCATAGATTCTGTATTTTTCAGAGTTCTCAGCCTCCAGCAAATCCTCCTGGAGCCTTTGGTGCTTAAGCCTCGCTTTTTCAAGAAGTGCGTCAACGCTTCTCGTTAAATCACCGGAGCGCTGGCGGAGACTGTTTGTGGACTGCTTTCCCTCAAAATACGAATTGATGGCTGTGCTGAGAGTAGGATAGTCTCTCCTGGTGCATGTCTCTTCAAAGGCTGTGAGATCCGCAATATGAAACTCCATCGGGATGGCAGTTACGTTATTTCTCTGGCCTGCATCTTCATTTGAATCATTTATATTATTTGCAGTCTCAAAATATATATGAGCAGCAAAAGTTCCTGCCTCGGCATCATCAATCATCTTGCGAAGCTTGTCGTAGGGCGAATTGCTAAGCGCGAGGTCTTCTGCGACCTGCTTGGATATACCGCCGATTCGAGAGAGAATAGACTTGGCGTCGCGCGGAATCGCGGCCATCTCCTCGGAAGAAATCTTATCAAAGTCGGTCTTATCCTGCTCGGGCGGATATTCATATTTGATTCCGGGCAGAATCTGACGAGCGCGGCTAGTATCAAAGGACACGCGCTTGATGGCGTCAATGACAGTGTTATGGGTTTCGCTAATTGAGGTGCTGTTTGTTGTATCAGTTGCTACGTCACTCGCTACTTCGCTTGCAGGACTTCCTGCACTAACAAGAATAATATTGCTGTGCTTACCCATGATCTCAAAAATCAGCTTGCGGCTCGCGGTGAATCCGAGCTCCGTCATCGTTTCTAGGGTAATCTCAATAATCCTGTCGCAGTCCTTTTGTTCGATTGCAATTATTCTGCCACCCACGAGATGCTTTCTGAGCAGCATGCAAAACGGCGAAGGTGAGGGCGGATTACCCGGACTCTCATCAATAAGATGCACGCGCGGCGCCGTAGATCCCGCAGAGGCAAATAACCTCTTGTTTCCCTGAAGCGTGTGCACAGTAAACACCAGCTCCTCGCGTGTGGGCTGGTGAATCTTATCAATCTTTCCGTGGAGGAGCTCACCCCTGAGCTCCGTAACCATCGCCCTTGTAATAATTCCATCAAATGCCATACCACAATAATACCACATTTTCCCCCGCGATTTACATTGGGGACGGTTCTACTTGCAAAATTTTAGCAAGTAGAACCGTCCCCATTGCAAAAATGTGATAGAATAGCAGAGGAGTCGCTGATGGGCGGAGGTTGGTCCCAGCGGGCAGCGACCGGAAAGGGAAGGAAAAAATGATTAAAAGCATGACGGGCTTTGGTAGAGCCGAATCAAGTGATGGAAAGAGAAATATCGTTTGCGAGATTAGGAGCGTTAATCACAGATATTGCGATATCAATGTGAAAATGCCGAGACGATATTCCTTTGCTGAGGAAAAGATTAAGCAGGCAATCAAGGAGACGGTCAACCGCGGCAAGCTCGACGTATCGATAATGGTTGAGAATGTAACGGAAAATGACCTTAATATCAGACTTAACACGATGGTTGCAAAGCAGTACATGGAGAGCCTGAAGGAGCTCCAGAGCGAGGTCGCTGTTGATGGAAATTCTGAGATTTCGCTTCAGTTCCTGGCTTCGCTCCCCGATGTAATCAAGGCTGTTCCGGACATTGAGGACGAGGAGGAAATGACAAAGGCGATACTCGCGCCGGTAAGAGAGGCCGCCAAGAAGCTCGATGAAATGCGAATCGTTGAAGGCGAGAAGCTTGCGGAGGACCTTCTTTCAAGAGGAAACACCATCAAAGAAATGGTTTCCGAGATTGAGAGAATCGCACCTGACGTTCCAAAGACCTACGCCGAGAAGCTTCGCACACGCATCAAAGAACTCATCGGAGACAGCGTTCAGATTCCGGAAGAAAAGATAGCGCTTGAGGCTGCAATCTTTGCTGATAAATGCAGCATCGCCGAGGAACTCACACGCCTCCATAGCCATATGGATCATATGGAAAAGATTATCGGAGAAACCGGTCAACCGGACGGCAAGCGCCTTGATTTCTTGGTTCAGGAAATGAATAGGGAGGCAAATACCATCGGATCCAAGGCCAATGACCTCGGCGTCACAGAAATCATGCTAAAAATCAAAGCAGAAGTAGAAAAGATCCGCGAGCAGGTGCAGAACGTGGAGTAATGCTGAATTAGATAAATTTGTGACACTTCATAATAATCGGTGTATTAAATTTGTAACTGGCCCCGCATTTAGCGGGGTTACTTCTTTTTGGTATAGTGATGAAGCACGTTTTTGTTGTAATTGACAGAGAATTCGTGTAAAATTAAGAATCATTTAAATCTAACATTTTATATCTGCAAGAAGTTAACGCAAGTCAATTAGTACTACCTGATGAAGGGGGTGACCTATGGGCAAATACGTTGTCAAGAGAATAATTCTTGCAATTCTCACTGTATTTGTAATCTGCGCCATTACTTTCTTTCTGATGCACGCCATTCCAGGCGGACCATTCAACAGAGAAAAAGCTCTGAGTGAAGCGACAATCCAAGCACTTAATGCAAGATATAATTTGGATAAACCGCTCCCTCAACAATTCTTTCTTTACCTAAAGAATATTTTCCATGGAGACTTTGGTGTGTCTCTTAAGAATGGAAGAGAAATCAAAGCTATTATTGCGGAATCATTTCCTATTTCAGCCAAACTTGGATTATCTGCCATGGCGGTGGCACTGTTTTTGGGTACGATTTTTGGCAGCACGGCTGCGCTCATGAGAAATAAGCTCCCGGACAGACTGATAGTGTTCTTTTCGACACTTTTCACAGCTGTTCCTAGTTTTATTCTGGCGACATTCCTGCTCCTTATCTTCTGCATTCAGCTTCAGTGGGTACCGGTTTGGAGTGCGACGAGCCAAAGTTATTTATTGCCGGTGCTAGCGCTTTCGATGTATCCGATGGCTTATATAACGAGGCTTTCCAAGACGAGCATGCTTGATGCGCTGAGTCAGGACTATATCAGAACTGCAAGGTCCAAGGGTGTATCCAAGTTTAAGATGATTTTTAAGCACGCACTGAGGAACTCGCTCATTCCGGTAATCACTTATGCCGGTCCTCAGATTGCATATATCGTAACAGGCTCCATGGTTATTGAAACAATCTTTACCGTGGGCGGACTCGGAAGTAAATTCGTAACGGCAATAACCAACAGAGACTATACGATTATAATGGCCACAACTATAGTTCTGGCTACTTTGGTTGTAACTGCTAACCTGATCTGCGATCTGCTCTATAAGCTGGTAGATCCGAGAATCAAGTATGACTAAGAGAGGAGGGCATATGGATAACAATACATTACCAAAGAAAAACCCTCTGAGTCTTCAGCTAGACTTGAGCAAATTCTCGCAGGAGTCATTCATACCTGCAACGGATGATGAAAAGAAACAGCAGGATGTAATGAGTGAAAGCACCACCTTCTTTAAGGATGGTATAAGAAAACTCATGAGGAATCCGCTTGCAGTCATGAGCCTTTTGGTCCTGGCAATTATCCTCATTACGATAATAGTTGCACCTATGGTGGTGCCGTATAGATACGAAGAAATCCTATCTGTAAACGGTGTGCGTGATAAGGGAGCCAAGAATCTGGCACCTTTCACATATAGCCAGATGGAGCAAAAATTCATTGAAGATGGCGGCGAGCGCTTCCCACATATATTCGGAACTGACGAGCAGTGCAGGGACTACTTCATCAGAGTTGTTTACGGCGCCAGGATTTCGCTTTTCATAGGTTTCTTTGCATCAATCATAGTACTTATGATAGGCCTGATTTACGGCAGTGTCTCAGGCTATCTCGGCGGAAAAGTCGACCTGATTATGATGCGGTTCGTCGATATTATATATTCGCTCCCAGACATGCTGATGATCATTCTGCTGTCGGTTGTTCTTCAGGAGCGAATTCAATTCCCGAGCGGAACCTTCCTTGCCAAACTTGGCACGAGCATGGTGAGTTTGTTTATCGTATTTGGACTTTTGTACTGGGTAGGTATGGCTCGACTCGTAAGAGGCCAAATCCTCTCAATCAAAGAAAACGAATACGTACTTGCGGCAAGGTCCATAGGAGCTAAGCCCGGAAGAATTATACGCAAGCATATTATTCCTAACTGCTTGTCTGTAATCATTATTTCAACAGCGCTCCAGATTCCTTCGGCGATATTCACAGAGAGCTTCCTTAGCTTTATCGGTATAGGTGTAAAGGCACCGATGCCGTCGCTTGGATCTCTCGCCAATGCCGCAAGAGAAGGACTCCAGAGCTATCCGTATAAGCTGGTATTCCCAGCTGTAATGATTTGTTTAATCGTTCTCAGCCTGAACCTGCTTGGCGATGGCTTGCGCGATGCCTTTGATCCGAAACTGAAGAGGTGATGATATGGGTGAGAAATTATTAAGTGTAAAAGATCTCCACACCTCATTCTTTACTGATTCAGGAGAGGTGCAGGCGGTAAACGGAATAAACTTTGATCTTGATCCGGGAGAAATTCTCGGAATCGTGGGAGAGTCGGGTTCAGGTAAATCCGTAACTGCGTATTCAATTATGCAGATACTTGCAGACACCGGAAAAATCACCGGAGGCAAGATTCTTTTTAAGGGAGAAGACCTTTCCACCTGGAACGAAAAGCAGATGCAAAGCTTCCGCGGAAAGAACTGCTCGATTATATTCCAGGACCCGATGACGAGTCTCAATCCGGTATTCACGATCGGAAATCAGATGAAAGAAGCTGTAGTGCTTCATACGGATAGGCGAGGCGCTGAGGCGGATGCCAGAGTAAAGGAATTCCTGGAACTCGTAGGTATAAACGAACCTGAAAAGCGTATGAAGCAGTATCCATTTGAACTCTCGGGTGGAATGCGTCAGCGAGTAATGATAGCTATGGCGCTCGCCTGCGAGCCGGATATACTGATTGCTGACGAACCGACGACGGCGCTTGACGTAACAATCCAGGCGCAGATTCTGGAACTCATTCAGTCGCTTCAGAGTCAGCTGGGAATGGCCGTTATACTGGTAACCCATGATCTCGGTGTAATTGCCGATATGTGCGACAATATAGTCGTCATGTATGGAGGAAGGATTTGTGAGAGGGGAACAGCGAGAGAAATCTTCTATAACCCCAAACATGAGTACACCAAGGGACTCTTAAGATCCATTCCCAATGTGAACAATATGAAGAAAAAGCTAGTTCCGATCGAGGGAACGCCGATCAATATGCTGAATCTTCCAAAGGGATGTGCTTTCTGTCCGCGCTGCGATGCGGCAATGAAGATATGCCTTGATGAAGTTCCCGAAGAACTGGTAATTAACGATGAGCATAAGGCTGCTTGCTGGATGAATGTAAAAGAGGCATTTGAGGCGAGCGATGAAGCGGGGGAGGTGACATCAAATGAGTGATATTTTGCTTGATGTAAAAAATCTAAAGCAATACTTCCCTGTAAAAGTAGGATTCGGAAAGAGCATACCGCTAAAAGCCGTTGACGATATTTCCTTCCAGGTCGGAAGAGGTGAAACTCTGGGTCTCGTAGGAGAGTCTGGCTGTGGCAAGACTACAGCCGGAAGATCGATTCTCAGACTTTATACGCCAACCGACGGGAAGATCATCTTTGACGGCGAGGAAATCACGGATAAGAATATCAACCATATGCGTAAGAGAATGCAGATGGTATTCCAGGATCCGTACTCCTCGCTCGATCCGCGTATGACGGTAGAGGACATTATAGGCGAGCCTTTGGACGTGCATAATCTCTGCTCTAACAAAAAAGAAAGAAGAGAAAAGATTCTGGAACTTATGAACTTTGTTGGACTCAATTCAGAGCATGCGAGACGTTACGCTCACGAGTTCTCAGGAGGACAAAGGCAGCGTATAGGAATTGCAAGAGCTCTTGCCGTAGATCCTGAGTTCATCGTCTGCGACGAGCCGGTGTCTGCGCTGGACGTATCCATACAGGCGCAGGTAATCAATATGTTTGAGGAGCTCCAGGACAAGCTGGGGGTTGCGTACTTATTCATAGCGCACGACCTTCTGGTAGTTCACCACATATCCAAGAGAATTGCAGTAATGTATCTTGGAAAGATTGTGGAGATTGCGGATGCGGACGAGCTGAACGAGCACCCGATACATCCATATACGGAATCGCTTCTCTCTGCTGTTCCGATTCCTGACCCTGATGTGACTAGAGCAAGAAACAGAATTATCCTGGAAGGAGATGTACCGAGCCCACTCCACAGGCCGAGCGGATGCCCGTTCCGTACCAGATGTAAATACGCTACGGAGCAATGCGCAGAGGAGTGTCCGGAGCTTACGGACAGGGGTTCAGGACATGAGGTTGCATGTTGGGTAAAGTAGTAGTATAATAGGTGATATTTTACACTGTGTAGTGATAAAGTGTTGATGTATTATCCCTTTGGGGTGGTATATAGAAAATCAATCAAAGGTGATTGATTAGTAGATGAAAAATAGGAGGTTAAGAAGTATGAAGAAACTAATTGCATTAGTGCTCGCACTGCTTTTGGTATTCTCCCTTGCTGCTTGCGGAGGTAAAGATACACCCGCTCCGGCTCCAAGTGATGGCGGCGGCGGAGAGGAAAATCCAGATGAGGACATTCCAGATGCAGCGCAACTCGTAAGCGATGCGTTTATCGATCCGCTTGGCGCATGGAGCCAGTATGATGAGCTGATTGCTCAGATAAAGGCAGAGACAGATTTTGCTCATCGTACGGAACTTATGCACCAGGCTGAGGATATCCTCATGGCTACAAACTGCGTAATTCCAATTTACTATTACAATGACATTTATCTACAGAAGGACTATGTAAGCGGAATATATTCCAATCCGTATGCAACCAAGTTTTTTATGTTCACAAAGCTTGACAATGGTTCTGACACACTTCGTCTGCAACTAGCCAGTGAGCCGGATTTCCTTGATCCTGCACTTAACAGCTCTGTAGACGGTGCGTGCCTTGCTGCAAACTCCTTCTCCGGACTTTATACCTATGATGCAAACGGAGTTCCTGTTCCTGCTTGCGCTACAGGTTATGAAGTAAGCGAAGATGGACTTACCTATACAGTAAAGCTTAGAGAAGGACTCAAGTGGTCAGACGGAAGCGATCTTACAGCAAATGACTTTGTTTATTCCTGGAAGAGAGCTGCTGCTGATGAGACAGGTGCTGACTATGCTTATATGTTCGATAACTTCAAAGATTTCCCGAACATCGATGTAAGTGCACCCGATGCAACCACATTCGTATTCACACTGAACGCTCCTTGCGCATACATGGAAGACCTGATGGCATTCCCAACATTCTTCCCTGTAAAGCAGGAAGCTGTTGAAGGTTATGCTGATTGGCAGACAAGCCCAGGTGGCTGGTGCCAGGAAGCTGGATTCGTATCCAACGGTGCTTATGTCTGCACAGGATGGAACCACGAGCAGTCCATGACATACGAGAAGAACCCGTATTGGTATGATGCTGATAAGGTAACTGTTGAGAAGCTTGAGTACATGCTCTCCGCTGACGATACAGCTATCTATGCTGCATACAATGCTGGCGACCTTGACTTTGCTGATGCAGTTCCGACAGACGAAGTTGCTTCACTCCTCGACAATCCGGAATTCCACATCGTTGATGAGCTCGGAACATACTATGTTGCATTCAACGCAAAGAGCAAAATCTTCGAAGGCAAGACACCTGAGCAGGCTGCTTGCATGAGAGAAGCATTCACAATCATGATTGACCGTGACTATATCGTTGAGAACATTGGTCAGACAGGTCAGGTTATTGCTAACTCCTTCATTCCGCTAGGAATGGCTGACGGTAACGGCGGAATCTTCAAGTCCGACGCTTCAGTTGGATACTTCGAATCCAAGGGCGTTAACGATGATTATGAGGGAACACTTGAGAAGGCAAGAACACTTCTTAAGGCTGCAGGATACACATTTGGCGAGGATGGAAAGCTTACAGCTGAAACACCAATCCAGCTTGAGTATCTGACTAACCCGACATCCGGACACGTTGCTATTGCTGAGTCCATCCAGCAGGATCTCGCTGCACTCGGAATTGAACTTACAATTCAGCAGCAGGAGTGGAACGTATTCCTCGAAGAGCGTAAAGCAGGTAACTTTGACTTTGCTCGTGAAGGTTGGATTGCTGACTTCAACGACCCAATCAACATGCTCGAGATGTGGACAACCGTTTCCGGTAACAACGACTGCCAGTTCGGTCGTTAGTCAAGTCTAGCGCCAATGGGCGCAGGAAGCTCATAGCCAAAGGTAAAGCGCTGTTTAAAGAGCATACCGATGGCGAAAGAATCTTCCATGTAACAAGGTTTGTTTACTCCTTAATAAACATGATTCAGGAGTATATCCTAATAGAAGCCGGGCCCCAAAGGGCTCGGCTTTTATGTGAGGCGATTTGTGAAGATTAGGAATGATAGCGGATTATGTGAAAAAGGGGCTATGACAACCACTTTGATAAAAGGTGGGTTTTTGTGAAGATTTTGTGAAGAAAATATTGAAAAGACTTACGGCATGGTGCTATACTCTAGAAAATTATTTGTCGTGAGTATATGGCGACGATTCGATGATAGCGAGAGCATAGCGAACGCGTATTGATTTTGTCGCAGGAATTTGGAGAAAATATGAATCACGAATGCAACCATCCGGGTGAACTTTTTATAATATCAGGGCCGTCAGGCGCCGGCAAAGGCACTATCTGCAAGCATCTCCTCGAGGATGCTACCAATATGGTGCTCTCGGTTTCGGCGACAACAAGAGCTCCGAGAGAGGGTGAGGTTCACGGCGAAAGTTATTTCTTTATCGACAAAGAAACCTTTGTTGCCAGAATTGAAGAGGGCGGATTCCTTGAATATGCCGAGGTGTATGATAACTACTACGGCACCCCAAAGGAGAATGTCATGGAGAAGCTCGCCGAGGGAATCGACGTGGTTCTGGAGATAGACATCCAGGGCGCCAAGAAGGTTAAAGAAACTTATCCTGAAGGAATATTTATTTTTATCCTTCCGCCATCGCTCAAGGAACTAAGAAAGAGACTCATTGGTCGCGGAACGGACTCAATGGAAGTAATCGAAAAGCGTCTTTCCAAGAGCCTTGATGAAATCAGAGAAATTCATGCTTATGACTATTTTGTCGTCAATGACGATTTAGATATCGCGGTTGCCGAGGTTGAGGCAATCGTAACTGCGGAGCACGACCGCGTGGTTGATCACGGCGCCGAGCTTGTAAGAATGTTTGAAGAAGAGGAGGCAGAATAATGCTTTATCCATCAATAAATGAACTTAGAAAGAAAGTAGATAGCAGATACAGCCTAGTTATAATGGCAGCAAAGCGTGCGCGCGACATCGTAGAGGGAAAGCCAATCCTCACCGAAAGTTGTGACAACGACAAGCCAATCTCCGTAGCAGCCTACGAGGTTGAAGAAGGCTATATCACATACAACCGCGACGAGGACACCGCAACGCCCGAAGAATAAATTTACACTAGGGACGGTTCTACTTGCTAATCTTTGCAAGTAGAACCGTCCCCATTTGCTGAAATTTGCAAGTAGAACCGTCCCCGGTGAAAAAGGCACTTGCGCATGTGCATATAATATAGTAAAATATTTGACGGTCGCTTTTGACCGTCATTTTATTTTTCACACCCGGGCTAGCCGAGCCCTTGGTGCCGCAAAGGCGGATGTTTTGAGGGCAGAGGACGAATGTCGGTAAGCATCTCAAAGGCCCGCAAGCGCGGTTTCGGTTTCGGCAAATGCACGAGTGGATGTTTAACCAGGAGGAAAAAACATGTCAGTAATTTCAATGAAAGACCTGCTCGAGGCAGGCGTACATTTTGGTCACCAGACCAGAAGATGGAACCCGAAGATGGATGAGTATATCTTCACAGAGAGAAACGGCATCCATATCATCGACCTTTCCAAGACTGTAGGCAAAGTTGACGAAGCTTATGCCTTCATCAAGAACGTTGCCGAAAGCGGCAAACCAATTCTCTTTGTTGGAACAAAGAAGCAGGCTCAGAATGCTGTTCGCGACGAGGCTCTCCGTTGTGGCGAGTACTATGTAAGCGAAAGATGGCTCGGCGGCATGCTCACCAACTACAAGACAATCAGCGCTCGTATCAAGAGACTCAACGACATCAACACAATGGAAGAGGACGGAACTTTTGCAAAGCTGTCCAAGAAGGAAGTTATCAAGCTCAAGGCTGAGCGCGATAAGCTCGAGAAGAACCTCGGCGGAATCAAGGATATGAGAGGAATGCCGGGAGCTATGTTTGTTGTTGATCCTAAGAAAGAAAGAATCGCAGTAAAAGAAGCTCATACACTTGGAATTCCTGTAGTAGGTATCGTAGATACAAACTGCAACCCAGAGGACGTTGACTTTGTTATCCCGGGTAACGACGATGCTATCAGAGCAGTCAAACTCATCGCAGGTAAGATGGCTGACGCAGTTATCGAAGGTCACCAGGGTGAAAGCTTTGATGATGGCGGAGTTATGACAGAAGCTGCTGTTGACGCTGCTGAAGAAGTAGCAGAAGCTCAGGACATCGAAGAAGTCGTAGCTGACGAAGAGTAAGATTAGTGTGAGGTTTATCCGGAGAGCGCTTCTCGGAAAAACTGCTCGCAGACAAGCGATATAAATAGCGCGCGGTGGCCAAGCCATCGCGCTAACCTTAACAAGGAGGAATAGATATGGCAATTACCGCTCAGATGGTTAAAGAATTGCGTGAAATGACAGGCGCCGGCATGATGGATTGCAAGAAGGCTCTTGAAGAAGCTGACGGCAATCTCGATCAGGCAGTAGAAATCCTTAGAGAAAAGGGTCTTTCCAAGGCCGCAAAGAAAGCTGGAAGAATCGCTGCAATGGGACTCGTAAGAGTTGCACTTTCAGAAGACGGAAAGACAGCTTCTGTTGTAGAAGTAAACTCAGAAACAGACTTCGTAGCAAAGAACGAAGAGTTTATCAGCTTTGTTGAAGGACTAGCAAAGCTTGCGCTCCAGGCAGAGAGCAACGATATCGAAGCATTCAAGGCTATGCCTTTTGAAGGCTCCACAGTTGGCGAAGTTCTCATCGCAAAGATCGCTAAGATCGGTGAGAACATGTCCATCAGAAGAATTGAAAAGGTTTCCGGAGACGTTCTCGCTACATATACACACGGCGAAGGAAACATCGGCGTAATCGTTACAGCAAACGGCGCAGACTCCGACGACAACAAAGCTGCACTCAAGAACATTGCAATGCAGGTTGCAGCAATGAATCCGCAGTACGTATCAAGAGACGAAATCTCCGATGACGAACTTGCTAACCTTAGAAAGATCACTCTCGAAAGTGCCCTGAATGATCCGTTCACACTTCCAAAGCCAATCCTGAACAAGCTTCTTGACCAGGTTGAAGGCGTATGGGATCAGGCAGACGTAGATATCCTTAAAGAGAAGAGAGCAGACAGCAGCTTTAACTTCAACTACCTGCCAAACTTCCTTTCCAACGAAGCAAAGGAAAAACTCGCAGGCCTCGCAGTTGCAGCAAAGGCTGAAATCGTAGATAACCAGATCTTCACAGGTCTTGTTGACGGTCGTGTAAAGAAGGAACTCAAAGAAATGTGCCTCCTCGACCAGACATACGTAAGAGCAGAAGACGGCAAGCAGACAGTCGGCGAATACCTTAAGACAGTCGATGCAGGTCTTGCACTCGCAAAGGCAGTTAGATTCGAAGTAGGCGAAGGCATCGAAAAGAAAGAAGAAGACTTTGCCGCAGAAGTAGCCGCCCAGCAGGCCGCCGCAGCCCAGAAGTAAGCAGAGCATGTCGCCACGTAGGGCGTCTCGCTGTGTAAGGCAGACCAGCCACCCAAAAGCAATTTGATCGCGTAGCGCAGCTGGCCCGCCAGGCCGCCCAAAAACAAAGAACTTTGGCGCATGCCAAGCAGGTAGGCCGCCAGGCCGTCCATAAACAAGCATTATTATGAATCGATGTATTAATACATTACAAATATGCGCAAAAGCCCCGTGAAAATTCGCGGGGATTTTTGTTTCCTATAATTGTATGGGAAAAACAACCTTAAAAATTTGGAAACGTGTAAAATACTTTTTCTTTCATGCGGAAGATATAGAAATCATGGTCAATTCCTAAAGTTTTCATCAAAGTGAAGGTCTTTTTGAATAAAAACGATAGAATGACCAACAAATTGGATAAAAAACGATGAAATCATGGTCAAATCCTAAATTTTTCATCAAAGTGAAGGTCTTTTTGAATAAAAACGATAGATTGACCAGCAAATTGGATAAAAAACGATGAAATCGTGGTCAATTCCTAAAGTTTTCATCAAAGTGAAGGTCTTTTTGAATAAAAACGATAGATTGACCAGCAAATTATATTTGAAAGGAGAAACGATGTATTATGATATGAACAAGATGGTGGCTGATGAAATAGCGGGCATCGAAATGATCCTCGGGGCGATTGAAAAGAAAGATTCTTTGCGACAAATAGGGAATCTTTGTGGCATCATGACATCTAAAGGTATGATTTACCATGTGCGTCGTCAAGAAAATGGCATAAGAAAGAATGTGTTGCTTGGTGATGAATTCTCAGAGGATGTAGTAAGGATTAAGCAGCTTGCCTTCAACAAAGAACTCATCGCAAGTCTAGAACATAACAAAAAAATCCTTGAGCGAGTAGATGGAAGGTTCAAACTTTATGATGTCCAATCTGTGGATGCTCGTTTACGGTCGATTTACCGCGACACCACCGGCCTCGTAAATAAGAATCCGGGCTTTATGAGTGCGGATGAATGGCAGAAGCAGATGCAAACGCGCACAAGTACGCTTCCAAATCCCGAGAAGAGTCATATCACTGCGGATGGCAAGAAAGCCAGATCCAAGTCGGAGCTCATAATCCATAATCTCCTGACGCACATGGGGGTTCCGTTTAAGAATGACGTGGATATAAATCTCAGGACGGAGAGCGATGAAAAAATATACAAGAATGCTGATTTTGTGATGCCGTGCAAGAGAGGTGGCTACATAATCCTGGAGCATTTTGGGATGCTGGATAAGGAGGAGTACCTATCGCGGGCAATGCACAAAATCCGCATCTATGGCATTAATGGATATACGCTAAATGACAGATTATTTATAAGTTCTGATGGATTCGATGGGAGTCTTAACGTGCAAGCCCTGCGCGATATGATAGAGAAACTTATCTTACCAAAGGTGATGTTTTGATTGGATGCAGAATTTCATCGTGGAAGCCTTATTACAAATATATTATAATTAAACAAAGGAATACGTTGCATTGGAAAGGTATAAGTAGGGTGTTACGACATGAATAAAAAAATACTAGGCATACTCGGCGGTAT
>Ga0256404_1003828_pt1 | contig 29740 bp, 23 predicted proteins | sample RumenRJG_01DNA_FD_185990 | JGI IMG/M metagenome (GOLD analysis project Ga0256404, IMG submission 185990) | Bovine rumen microbial communities from Lethbridge, Alberta, Canada - RJG_01 | ecosystem: Host-associated > Mammals > Digestive system > Stomach > Rumen | place: Canada: Alberta | collected...
TAATTATAATGGGGCAGATAATGAAATAACATTCAAAGTTTATCTAAATGAGATAAATATGGATGTAAATATCGAAAAAAATATTAATAATGTATCTATTAATGTAAGATTATCTAAAAATCTAAATGAAACCGTTAATTTAAAAATAAATAATCAGAATTATAATGTTAAAACTATTGATGGTGAAGGCATTCTAGTTTTAAATAATTTGAATTTGGGAGATTATTCTGTTGAAGCATTATTCAATAAATCTACATATAAAACAATATTGCTTAATGAAAAATTCACTATCGATTCAATTAATACTGTTATTAAAGCGGATAATATTTCAATGTATTATCATGACGGTACAAAATTAATCGCAATGCTGGCTGATTCAAATAACAATATTTTATCTAATGAATCAATTAATATTTATGTCAATGGCTTAAAGTATACAAGACATACAAATGAAAATGGTTTTATTTCATTAAATATGGGTCTTAATTCAGGTAATTATTTAGTAAACTTGGAATTTGAGGGTAAAGGTAATTATATTAATTCTTCTTGTGAAATATATGTTAACATAAAATCCAGTGTCGATTCTTATAATTTAACTAAATATTATAAAAATTCATCTCAATTCAGTACAACAATTCGTGATTTTGATGGCAATCCGATTGCAAATAAAGAGGTCATGATGAATATCAATGGTGTCTTTTATTATCGAACAACAGATTCAAATGGTGATGTTAGGTTAAATATTAATTTAGACTCCGGTAATTATATATTAACTGTAACTAATCCCGTCACAGGTGAAAATTCTGCTAGCCATATCACTGTCTTGTCACGTTTGGTTGAAAATAATGATTTGGTTAAATATTATAGAAATGCTTCCAGATATTCTGTTAAACTTGTAGATGAAAAAGGATCTCCTATGGCGGGTGTTAATGTAACATTCAACATTAATGGAGTATTTTATACTCGATTAACCAATTCTGAAGGTGTAGCTAGCTTAGCTATTAATTTAATTCCTGGAAAATATATAATTACTGCACAGTACGGAGATTCAAAAGTATCTAACACAATCACTGTTTTAAGTATCATAAAAGCAAATGACGTTACAATGAGTTATAGGGATGGTACAAAATTCAAGGCTACAATACTTGATGGATATGGAACCCCATGCCCTAATCAAAGTGTTAATTTTAATATTAATGGTGTATTTTACACAAGAATCACAGATACAAATGGTATAGCAAACTTAAATATTAATTTACCGGCAGGTAAATATATAATAACTACCATGTTCAATGGATTATGTGAATCTAATACTATTGAAATTAAGAATTAATTTTTTCTATGTTAATAATAAACATTTATAGTATTAAAAAAATATATTATAAATAATAAATTAATAATTGGTGAATAATTTGTCTTGGTTATTTGTACTTCTTACTTTTTTGCTTGCGGGTATAAAATCATCAAAACCTAAATATCAAAAGGTTTCTGTAATCATACCTGCTTTTAATGAAGAAAATACAGTAGCTAGGGTAGTGGAAGTAATTAAAAAGGTTTCATGTGTTGATGAAATTATAGTAGTCAATGACGGATCATCAGATAATACCGCTGAAGAAGCTTCTAATGCCGGTGCTATTGTAATTAATCATGAAGTTAATAAAGGTAAGGGTGAAGCTCTATTTACGGGCTATAAATATGCTGAATGTGATATTATAGCATTTATTGATGCAGATATTCATAATTTAACTAGTAAAAAAGTTGAATCAATGATTAAACCTATTTTAATGGGTAAAACAGATATTACTAAGACAAAATTTGCACGTGAAAGTGGCCGTGTCACTGAACTTACTGCAAAACCACTTTTAAACTTTTTTTTCCCGGAGATTACATTTGAACAGCCTTTAAGCGGTCAGTTTGCTGCACGTAAGGAAATTTTAAAGAAAATTCATTTTGAAAAGGATTATGGTGTGGATGTTGGTATTGTTATTGATGCTGATGTATTGGGCATTTCCATTATGGAGGTCGACATTGGTGCAATAGAACATGATATGTCTCCTTTAGCTGATTTAAATATCATGGCTAATGAAGTTGTAAGAACAATTATGAACCGTGCTAATAAGTATGGTAGGGTTACTATGATTGATGATATTGGGTATTATATTCGTATGTCAATCGTTGGTTTATCTTTAGTTATTTTAGGTTTGTTTACCATATTCTTTGTTAAATTCATTCCTTTATCTGTAGGAGTTATAATTTCTGTTGTGGGCATACTTTTATCAATCTATTATTTTGCTAAAGTTATAATTCAATCCATTAGCATGTATAGAAAAACTCGTGGGGGAAATTTATTAAAATCTTTTATTAAAGTTCATTTTCCACTAATTATTTCACTCATCATTTTGCTTTTGATGCTTTCAACATTTTTAGGTGCCGCTACTTTTGATAATGGTACTATTTCAATAGAACCCAATTCCCGAAATTTAATAATTTTCACTGACCATAGAAATGACAATTCAATTTCAGTTAGAGGTCCATACACTGTGGACACTGCAATTGAAAATGAATCTAATGTAATACGGATGCCATCAGATGCAATGATGACGCTTGGAATTAAAGTAAATGATACGGTTCTTATAGATAATGACCTTTATGTAATAAATGAAACAAGAAACTTTGAACCTGATATATTAAGACTGCCTCTTGATGTAAAAAATGCACTTCATGTTGATGATGGTGACATTATTCAAAACAGTAGGCTGATTGATGTCTTTGATAAGTCAGTAGTTTCTCACAATATAAAAGAAAATAATGTATCTTATGATGAGAAATACATGATTTCTTCAAGACAATCCGGGTCATGGTCTTATGAGTTAATAGTGGATAATGTATCAATATCTAATTCCACAGGTGTTTTTTTAGAAAATGAAAGCTATTCCATTATGGCGGATGATTCCTATGTGGGCAGTATTGGTTATGTCAATTCAACGATTGAAAATAAGAATTTTACATATGAAAATCATTTAATTCAATTAAAATTCGATGATGTGAATGGTTCCTCTTCAAAAAGATTTGAAAAGAATGGATTTATAAATATAGATTTTAGTAAATCAGCTAATACTTAAAAAATAGATAAATAAGAGAATTTTCCCTTATTTTTTATCATATGCTTTAACTGCTTCTTCAACATCGTTGTAAAGACCTAAAGCTGCAAGAGCACCTACTTTACCTTGTTCACCAGTAACTGCAATCAAGTCTATATCTAATTCTTTTGCAGTAGCTTCTGCAGTTTCAATGTCCATCATACCGGATTTTGTAGCGATTGAGTATTCTCTTAATTTTTTTGGTATTTCAAGACCTTCCAAAATAGCTATTGCAGTTTTATCGGATAAAGTGTCTCTTTTAAGAATTTCAATAACTCTATTAATTAAAGCTTCTTTTTTGTCACTTTCAACAGCAAATGTTAAAGCGATTGAAACGCAGTTTTGAGTTTTATGTGGGTTGTGTGGATATAACTGAACAATTATATGATCCAAGTATTCAAAACCTTCGCTAGCCAATTCAACACCTAGATTATGAGCCATTGTCCATGTTGCACCGGCATCTTTTACATCAGTATCGTCAACACCTATGACGACTTTTTCAAGTTTAGGTGTTACTACTGTTGCTCTACCTTCTTTTGAACCTCCACCAGATTTAATGAGCTCTATATATTTAACGCCTTTACCCATTCCTCTACACATTCCAGCACCTACGCCTGCACCCGCAAGACCTGCATGAGTGACTTTAACCTCATCATCAACAATTTTGATTTCATCAATTCCGGCTGCATTAAAACTAGCTTTTAAGTCGAGAGGAGCAGAGCCTACATGGCAGGAATAAACATGTTTATTTCCGTCACGGTAAGCATCATCAATCAATTCGGAATTATTTTTATATTGATGTAATAACCAGTGGGATCCTGAAATACATGGATGATACTCGACAATTTCAACCTTATCTCCATCAACCATGGTTAGCACTTTTTCATATGGTGCAACCCAAGGATCAGAAAATTTTTCTTTTAACTCTTCAGGTTTTAAAATTTCCATACAATCATCTTAAATTTCTTTTAATCTATCACACATTTTAATAGCTGCTTCAACTGCACTTTTTGCATTTTTGACACGTCTGTGTGCATCTAATCTTGTCATACCTGGACCGGTGATTCCTAATGCAACAGGAGTATCATATTCAAGTGCTAAATCAGCTATTTTACGGGAAGCATGCTGTGCTACGATTTGATCGTGGTCAGTTGCTCCTTCAATGACTGCACCTAAAGTGATAATTGCATCATATTCATCTTTCTGTAATAATTTTTTAATAACAAGTGGCATATCAAATACACCAGGAACAGCAACTACTTTTGTAATTTCACAATCTCTATTTTTAGCTTCAGCTGTTGCTAATTCCAACATCATTTGTGTAATATCATAATTAAATTCTGCAACTACTGCAGCTATTTTGTATTTTACCATATTTAAGTCCTCCATTAATATAATTTATGCGAATATAAAAAGTAAAAAACCAGCAACCCCACTTAATACCATAATAAGTATAATAAAAAGTGCTGCTAATTGCATTCTAGAAAATTTTCTCATAATAATATCTCCTTAAATTATAATTAATATAACATTTTTAAATTATTTAAATTTTTTTCCAATTTTTCTGAAATTTTTTGTAACTTTCCAACTATTCGAATTTAAAATTTCCGAGTTTTCTTTTTCTAAATTTTGAATTCTCGTTGTTAGTTCATTAATTTTAGCTAAATACATTTCATCTTTTTTAAATTCGGACTCACAGACATCAATCAATTCAGCAATCTTTTGAGTTAAATGAACAGTTCGTTGTTTATTGTATTCTTTTTCATCAATTGTAAATGGTTCTATTTCTTCATTGGTCTTTTCACACATTATTGAATTTAATGTATCTCTATTTCCACACAAATCATTGATATATGATTTATATTTGATGTCTAATTTTGACATTTCACTATTTTTCTCACATATTGCCCAAATTGTTGTATCTGAGCCTTTATAATCAGATATTTTTGATGGAAGGTATGGATTTTTAATGAAATGTCCTTTTGTATAGCTGTCTTCAGCAATAAGCACATCAAATTTTTTTGATAGATTTAAAAATTCCAGATAATCAATATTTTGATTGAATGTGGTTTTTTCAAGCAAATCTTTAGTTAAAAGTTGTTCAAATAAAGTTCTATTTGGAGTAAATAAGTGCAATCTAATTTTATCTTTAAATTTTTCACTTATATTTTCAAAGGCATTGATAAAATCTTCAAATGATCTGTTTGGAAATATCACTCCAAAGTATGCGAAATTAACATAATTTTTATCTAAAGAGTAATTGCTTTTTTTAATATGATAATATTTTTCATCTAATGTTGGATGAGGTGAAATTATATATTTTTCATCTATATCCACTTTAAAAGGCAATGAATCTATCATAACATCTTTTTGACTTTCATTTGTAAATATTATTTCATCTGCAAAAATAAATGTTAAATATTCGCAGACACAATTAATGTCGTTTTCACTGCTTATAGGTTCTAAATTCTTTTCTTTTAAAATTTTATTTATTCTTGAAATGTATTCTTCATCAGTTAATTTTCCGCTCAAGTGCCTATTTCCAAAAGTGTATATTAACGGGTCAGAGAATTCAGCTTTCCAGTAAGTTTTTGGGTTTTTTATTTTATACTCTAAAGCTAAAAAATGTGAATGGACAAAATTCGCTCTGCTATAGATTTCCCCGTAATCTTTAATTAATTTCATTCCCTCATTTACAAAATTTAAAATGTTGTCCCATTCCGTTGAGAAATTTGAAGTTACTGTAAACTTATTAACAATATATTCTAAAACGATTTTTTCAAGTGTAAAATCTTTTGGCATATCATCTAAACTAGCACAAATAATATCAACATTCTTTTTATCAGATAATATTTTCTTTGCAACAACATTACTTGTGGTCGTATTAGTCGGTGAAAATGCATAAGAAATAATTAATTTCCTTTCATCGTTATTTAATTTCGATAAATCTTCATTTAAATATTTATATGGGAAAAATTCATAATCATATTCCAATATGTCCTTTAAAACATTATTATATTCTTTAGGATATTTATTTAAGTATTCGTTTATTTTGACTACTTGTCCGCCTGTTAAACTTTCAATAAAGCTTCTCATTTCTTGATTCTTTGCTTTTTTAAGGCCTTTATTAATGTTTTCAATTACTTTCAAGCGATTGTCAATATTAAATTCATAGGACATATCCTGTCTGGATATTGAACCTTCTCTCCATAGTCTATAATAATTTGCGCCAATGCTTTTATCAACAACATAAAACTCAAAATCATTATCCGGATAAAAGTTTGCATAATATGCAATATCTACACCATTGGTTAGTTCTGGATTAAAATTTGAATTTTTAACGTTAATAGTTGGAATAATTTTATTTGTTGTAATCACTATTGCATCTTTAATTGTTTTATAGGGATTTTCTATAATTCCTGAATTTTTAAGAAGTTGTGGAGTCATATATGAGTCCATGACCTTACCCGTATCTTCATCAATGTCATAAAAAGTTCCAAGAACTATTCTATTTGGCTTGACGAATTTGTATAATTCTTCAAAGTAGTTTTCACTTATGAAGTCATCATCATCAATAAAAATAGAATATTTCATTGAAGCTAATTCAATACCTTTATTACGAGCATTACAAACTCCTTTTTCACTTTCTGTTAATATAATATTAACTTCAGGATTCGCGGTTTGATATTTTTTAATAATGTCTGGTGTTGAATCAAGTTCTCCGTTCACAATAAATATTGCTTCAAACAAGTTAAAATCTATACTTTGATTTATTAAAGAATCAAGAAGTTTATTAATGTATTTTTCTCCTTTGTATGTTGGTATGATGGCACTTATACCATCTTTCAAGTCTGATTCTTTAATCATTTTATCATCTTAATAATTTAATTATTTCATTTGCAACATCATTTGTAGTTGCATTTCCGCCTAAATCTCCAGTCAAGACTTTAGCTTCAGTTAATAATTTTAAAATAGCATTGTCTAGCTTTTGTGCAGATTCACTTTCACCCAGGTATCTTAGCATCATAACTGCAGATAACATCATGGCTATTGGATTTGCAATCCCTTTACCTGCAATATCTGGAGCGGAACCATGAACAGGCTCAAATAAAGCACCATCATTTCCAATATTTGCTGATGGAATCAATCCAAGCCCACCTACAAGACCAGCACCTTCATCAGATAAAATATCTCCAAACAAGTTGGTTGTAACGATAACTTCGAAGCTTTCCGGTTGTGTAATGAGATACATTGCGGTTGCATCTACATAAAAGTCTTCTTTTTCTATATCAGGATATCTTTCTCCAACTTCATAAAAGATTTCTTTAAATAAACCATCACTTTTCTTTAAAACATTTGCTTTGTGAACACCAGTAACCTTGGACTTATTATTGTCTTTTGCATATTGGAACGCATAATCAATGATGCGCTCTTCTGCTTCACGGGTGATGACACGCTTTGCAGTAGCACCATCATCAGTGAACTCTTCTTTATCTGCAATGTACAATCCTTCGGTGTTTTCACGAACAATCATAAAATCAATGTCTTCAGATAATGAATTTGTATTTGGATATGCTTTCACAGGTCTTAAATTAGCAAACATTTTCATTTCCTGACGCAATTTAACAATAACATCTGCTGCAGTTTCACCTGCTGCACCAAATAAACAAGCATCAGCATCTCTAACAATATCAAGTGTTTCTTGAGGAAGCGCACTGCCAGTTTTTTCCAGGCAGGCATCACCTGCTTCAGCATAAATGTAGTTGAATTCAATATCTAATTCATTCAAAACGGAAATTGTTGCATCCATAACTTCGGTACCTATTCCATCACCTGGAACAACGGCAATTGTATATTTATTCTCTTTTGTCTTTGAGGTATTCAATTAACCCACCTTTTTCCAATATTTCTAACATGAATGGAGGTAATTTTTTAAATGTTATTTTTTCTCCACTTTCAGATTTAATAATTCCATTATCCATATCAACTTCTATTTCATCTCCATTTTCCACTAAATCAGTAATTCCTGGAGCTTCAAGAAGCGGAACACCAACATTTGTAGCGTTTCTATAAAAAATTCTGGCAAATGACTCAGCTATCACTGCTGAAATCCCAACACCTTTAATTGCAATAGGCGCATGTTCACGGGAAGATCCGCAACCAAAATTTTTGCCCGCTACAATAAAATCTCCTTTTTTACATTTTTTATTAAATTCATCGTCTAATCCTTCCATACAATGTTGAGATAATCTTTCTTCATCAGTATAAATCAAATATCTTCCTGGAAGAATAATGTCTGTATCAATGTCATTTCCAAATTTCCATGCCGTTCCTTTCATATTAATCACTCCGGTGCAACAATTCTTCCTTCAATTGCAGATGCAGCAGCAACTGCAGCAGAAGATAAATAAACTTTTCCGTCAGGAGAACCTTGTCTTCCTTTAAAATTCCTGTTTGATGTTGATAGGCTTACTTCTTCAGGTCCAATAATTCCTGTATGTCCTCCAAGACATGGACCACAACAAGGAGCAGAAACCAAGGCTCCTGCATCAACAAATATTCTTATTAATCCTTCATCCAAAGCTTTTGAGTAAACTTCTTTTGATGCTGGAATAACAAGCATTCTAGTTTCTTTAGCTATTTGTTTTCCTTTAAGAATTTTTGCAGCATCTCTCAAGTCACTGATTCTTCCATTGGTGCATGAACCTAAAAATACTTGATCTATTTCCTGGTCAACTTCGCTTACGGGCTTTACATTATCAACATTGTTTGGACAGGCTACTTGAGGTTCTAAATTGCTAACATCAATGTCAATAATATTTAAAGAAGAAGCATTTAAATCTGTTTTGAAAATTTTATATGGCTTATTTGACCTTTTTTCTACATATTCAATTGTTTTTTTATCAGGTTCTACCAAACCTGTTTTCCCACCCATTTCAATTGCCATATTACATAAAACCATTCTGTCTGAAACACTCATATCACTAACGGTTTGACCTGCAAACTCACAGGCTTTATATGTGGAACCGTCAGCACCAACTTGGCCTATTATATTTAAAATTACATCTTTTGCGTAAACATTGTCTTTTAGAGTACCAGTTATTTCAAAACGGTTAGTTTCAGGAACCTTAAACCATAAATTTCCTTCAGCAAAAACCATTGCCATATCGGTTGAACCAATTCCTGTTGAAAAGGCACCTAAAGCTCCATGTGTACAGGTATGTGAATCAGCTCCGACAATAACGTCTCCTGGTACTACATGGCCTAGTTCCGGTAGTATTTGATGACATACTCCCGCATTTATATCATAAAAATTTTCAATATTTTGCTTTTTTACAAAATTTCTCATGATTATATGATTATTAGCTGAGTCTATAGAATCTGCTGGAACCTGATGGTCAAATGGAATTACAATTTTGGATGAATCCCAAACTTTATCTGCACCAATTTTTTCAAAAGATTCAACGGCGAGAGGTCCAGTTAAATCATGTGTCATTGCAACATCAATATTTGCAATAATAATATCTCCGGCCTCAACTTTATCTTTACCTGATGCTCTAGCCAATATTTTTTCAGACATTGTACTTGACATATTAACAAAACCTCATAGTATTAAATTATATTTTGTTTAACATTCTATTTAAATTTTGGAAAATAGTTATTTTTAAGATTAAATTAATTAGCATTGAATTTAATAAAAAAATACTTAATTTTTTAATCAATCAACGAATTTTTGTTAGTAAAAATAATCATACATTTATATAATATGTAGAACAAAATAAATTTCATGAGCAAGTTTTTTGGAAGATTTAAAAAAGAAGAAGAAATTCCTGTTATGGAAGAACAGGTTCCAGTTTGGGAAGATAGAATTTTTTGGGTTGAAACTTTACAAAAAATAGCTTTACCGGTATTAATAAATCTTAGGAAAGATTCTTTAAGGAAAAATATGCTTTTAGAGTCAAGTAGTTCTGAAGGTGGTAAATTTGCTTATCTTGAAGCATTTGCACGTGTATTTAATGGTATAGCTCCATGGTTAGAGCTTGGACCTTCAGAATCTGAAGAAGGTAGACTTCGTGATAAATATATTAATTTAACAATTGAAGCTATTAGTGTAGCAGTTAATCCAAATAAAAATGATTATATATTTTATAATGAACCTAAACAATCATTAGTGGATATGGCTTTATTTGCTCAAGGTTTACTTCGTTCTAAAAATCAAATTTGGCTTAATCTACCGATGGATGTACAGGCAAAAATTATGGATGAATTTAAAAATTCAAGAATTATAGCTCCATATGACAATCATTGGCTTTTATACACTTCAATTATTGAGGCAGCACTTTTAGAATTCACTGGCGAGTGTGATAAAGAACGTTTGGTATATGCTGTTCATAAATTTAGGGATGAATGGTATGTTGGAGATGCAATTTATAGGGATGGGGCAGATTTTGCTTCAAATTATTATAATAGTATTTTTATTCATCCAATGCTTAACGATATTTTAATGGTAATGAGAAAATATGGATTACAGGATGGAGAATTTTTGGATGTTCAATTAATGAGATCATCAAGGCTAGCTTCTCAATTAGAGAGATGTATTTCTCCAGATGGTACTTATCCTATTGTAGGTAAATCAATTAGTTATAGATCTGGTATTTTCCATACTTTATCTCAAGTTGCTTTACTTAGAATTTTACCAAGAAATATTGAAGTATCTCAAGTTAGGGCAGCATTGACTAAAGTTTTAAGAAATTTATTTGATGGAAATCAAAATTTCTCTAATGGTGGATGGTTAATAACTGGTTTAAATGGTCATCAGGTAGATATTGCAGAAACTGATATTAATACTGGAAGCTTATACTTATGTTGTTCAGTATTTTTACCTTTAGGGCTTGATTCCAACGACCCATTTTGGACAGATGACTTTGAAGAATGGTCATCTCTTAAAGCTTGGAACGGGCATGTGATAGGTAATGATCAACCAATAAACTTTTAATGGATTTTTATGGGTTTTAAATCATTTTTTTCTAAAAATTTTAATTCAAATAATGACCGGAAAATTTGGGTCGATACATTATCTAAAATCATTAATCCGGTATTAACAAATGCTGCAAATGAAACTCTTAAAAAAAATATGCCGGTTAATGCCGTCAAGAATGAAAGAGCTAAATTTGCACATTTGGAGGCAGTAGGTCGTACTGTATGTGGTATTGCTCCTTGGCTAGAATTAGGTGCTGATAATTCTTATGAAGGTAAATTAAGGGCCAAATATATAGAGTTAACCACTAAAGGATTAGTCAATATATGTAATCCAGATTCACCCGATTATTTAATTTTTAATCAACCGTATCAGCCGTTAGTTGATTCTGCACATTTGGTAGAGGGATTGCTTAGGGCTAAAACTCAACTTTGGGATAACATTAATCATGACAATCAAGAAATGATTGTTGATGCGTTAAAACAAACTCGTTCTATTGAACCATGGATTAACAATTGGATTTTATTTCCATCAATGATTGAAGCTTTTTTACTTGAAACTACTGGGGAATATGATGAGTTCAGATTAATGCATGGTGTAAATGTCTATATGAATGAATGGTATTGTGGTGATTCCTATTATGGCGATGGTCCCAATTTCCATTTTGATTATTATAATAGTTATGTCATTCATCCAATGCTTACTGACATACTTTCAGTTTTAAGAAAACATGGCATTGGCGAATATACTTTTTTAGATGCTCATTTACATAGGTTAAGGCATTATGCAGGACACTTGGAAAGGCTTATATCTCCTGAAGGAACATATCCTGTAGTTGGTAGGTCAATGTTATATAGAACTGCTGTTTTTCAGGCTTTGGGTCAGGCATGTTTGTTTGGTTTATATAATGAGGATGTAAAGCCTGAACAGATTAGATGTGCATTAACTTCTGTAATTCAAAATCAATTTTCGGATAATGCTAATTTTGATAATGATGGATGGTTACGATTTGGATTTAATGGAAATCAGCCAAATGTGGCTGAAGATTATAGTAATACTGGTAGTATGTATTTATGCACAACTGGATTTCTGCCTTTGGGTTTACCTGAAAAGGATAGATTTTGGTCAGCTCCAAGTGCGGAATGGACTTCACTAAAGGCCTGGAGCGGAAAAGATATAAATTCAAATATGTACATTAAAGATTAAGTTCATATAGGTTTCCGTAATTGAAAAGTTTAATTTTATCTGGAACCTTGTAGATTATGTTTTTTGTATCAAAAATTATTGTATCTTCATGAATTAATGTATAATCTAGGTTTTTAAACTCATTATGGTCGCACAATATTAAAATTAAGTCGGCATCTATGACAGCTTCTTTAAAGCTAACAAAATTAGGGTTGGATATATGAGGGTCATGAATTGATATTTCATAATCTTTGGTTAAATCAGCTATGATTTCATAAGCGGGACTTTCCCTGTCATCACCAGTATTTCCCTTATATGAAACACCTAATATTGCAATTTTACCCTTTTTGATTATTTTTCTTACATTTTCACATACAAAGCCCGGCATGGAGTTATTTGTATCTCTTGCAAGCTTAATTAGTTTTGCAGTTTCTGGAGCTTTTGCATAAATGAAATAAGGATCAATTGCAAGGCAGTGTCCACCGACACCAGGTCCGGGTGAATGTAAGTTGACCCTTGGATGTTTATTGGCCATTTTTATTACATCTAGTGCATTAACACCAATCTCAGAACAAATTTTTGCGAGTTCATTAGCCAGTGCAATGTTAACATCTCTGAAGGTATTTTCCATGCATTTTGATAGTTCCGCAGTTTTTGCTTCAGTTAACATTAATTCACCTTCTACAAATTGTCCGTACACTTCACTGGCCTTTTGGCTGCATTCTGGAGTTATTCCTCCTATGATACGGTCGTTGTGAATTAACTCTTCGATAATTTTTCCTGGCAAAACCCTTTCAGGGCAATGGGCAAGGTATAAATCATTTCCTATTGTAAATCCTTCCTTTTCAAAAATCGGCTTTACAATATTATCAGTTGACATTGGAGCTATTGTAGATTCGACAATAACGACATTTCCTTTTTCCAGAAATGGAATGATTGATTCACATGCACTGATGACATAGCTTAAATCACAACTATAATTTTCAGGGATATATGGGGTAGGGACTGTAATGATAAAAGCATCTGCCTTTTCAGGCTTTAAGGAAGCCTTGTAAACTTTATTTTTTAAGGCTTGCTTTATTATATCAGATATTCCTGGCTCTTCGATGTGAATGATTCCATTATTTAAATTTTCAATCATTTTTTCATTAATATCAACTCCAACAACTTTGCAATGATTTCTGGCAAATAATGCGGCTGTTGGAAGTCCGATATAACCTTGTCCAATAATACATACTTTCATATTAAACACCCTTGAAATCTTTAAATATTAATATTGATATATTTAATTTATATAATAAAATTTTTGGGGATAAAATGAAGATTTTAATTACTGGCTCTAATGGTATGTTAGGGCATGATTTAATTGATGTTTTGAAGGATAATCATGAATTGATATTAACTACTTCTTCATCATTAGATATAACTGATAAAGAACATGTATTTAGTTTTATTAAGGAAAAAAATCCTGATATAGTAATTAATTCTGCAGCTTATACCAATGTTGATGGCTGTGAAGAAAATGTCGATTTAGCCTTTGCAGTCAATGGTGAAGGTCCAAAAAATTTGGCTTTGGGATGTAAGGAAGTAAATTGCCCATTGGTTCATGTAAGTACTGATTATGTATTTAATGGTAAAAATACAAGACCTTGGGTAGAGAATGATGAAATAGGTCCAATCAGTATTTATGGTAAAAGTAAACTTGAAGGAGAAATTGGAATTCAAGAAACAATAGATAATTTTTTTATTATAAGAACTGCTTGGTTATATGGTGTAAATGGAGGTAATTTCCCTAAAACCATGCTTGAATTAGCTAAAAATCATCCTGAAATTACTGTTGTCACTGATGAGGTTGGTTGCCCTACATATACTTTGGATTTGGCAAAAGCCATCGCTGAATTAATTGAAACGGATTATTATGGAATTTATCATATTACTAATTCCGACAGTTGTTCATGGTTTGATTTTGCAAAGTATATTTTTGAAATTGCAAATGTTGATGTTAAGGTTACTCCCGTCACTGCATCTGAATTTGCAAGACCTGCTCCAAGACCTTCATATTCTGTTTTGGAAAATAAAAAATGGATTGAAAATGGATTTAAACCTTTGAGGAGTTATAAGGAAGCTATTAAAGAATATATTGATCTCATAATGTAGGTGGATTAAATGGATAAAAGAATGTTAATAATTGTTTTTGCAATTATAGCATTATTTGGGGGCCTTTTCTTATCCGGGTCTTTTGCTCAAAAAGATGTTAAGGTAGTAGAAGATGGCCAATATTGTACTGTTGATGAAGTAGCAGCATATATTAAGGAATTTCATAAGCTACCTAGCAATTTTATAACAAAAAATCAGGCTAGAGATTTAGGATGGTCGGGAGGCCCTTTAAATAAATATGCTCCGGGTAAAAGTATTGGTGGAGATGTATTTGGTAATAGGGAGGGTGTCCTTCCAAAAACTTCAGCCAAATACATTGAATGTGATATAAATGCTAATGGTACGTCAAGGGGTGCTGAAAGAATAATTTATAATAATGATACATTTCAAGTGTATTATTCTTCCGACCATTATAAAACATTTAAAGAGGTATGAAAATTGAAAGTTTATGAACTCGATGGAAAATTAATAGCTAGGGATGGTCATAAATACATTAAGGCTGCTTTAGATTTTCCAGAGTATTATGGTGAAAATTTGGATGCACTTTATGATTGTTTATGTGATTTGAATTGTGAAATTCGTTTCATAAATGTAGTTGATGTAAAAGAATGCATTTTAGATACTTTTGATGATGCAAATAATGAAAATGACAATTTAATAATAAAATTCGTTTAAAGTAAGTTTTTTATATTATATTTTCTATAAAAGTATAATAATTAACTTATTTTAAATTCAATATCAAAGATGTGAGTTAGATTTTTAATGATTGAAAAAAATAATCACTTGAAAAATTTTAGCAAGTATTCATTTTTACTTACTGAATTAATTAAAAGAGATATCAGTGGAAAATATAAGGATTCTACTTTAGGTTTATTTTGGAGTTTTTTAAATCCATTATTGTCCATGATAGTATTGACAATGGTTTTTTCACAATTTTTTGGTGGATCTATTCCTAATTTCCCAGTATACTTATTAAGTGGTAAATTAGTTTTTGATTTATTTGCTAATGCAACAACTGGGGCAATGGATTCAATTAAAGGAAACTCTGAAATTATTAAAAAAATCTATGTTCCAAAATATATGTTTGCAGTAGGAATTGTATGTTCGGAATTCATTAACTTTTTAATATCTCTTGTAGTGCTTATTGCTGTGATGCTTGCAACAGGTGCACAGTTTTACTTGTCACTTTTATACTCTCCAATTCCATTGTTTTTCTTACTTTTATTAACAATGGGTGTTGGTTTGATTTTGGCTACAGCTACAACTTTTTTTACAGATATAAAATACTTATATGGTGTTTTGATAATGTTGTTATCTTTCATGACTCCATTGTTTTATCCTATCGAAATGATTCCTGATCAATTCATGATTTTGTTTAAGATAAATCCTTTGTATGCTGGAGTAAAATGTTTCAGGGACATTGTTTTGGCCGGTACTTTCCCTGAAATGAAATTTTTTATTTATTTGGTAATCACATCAATTGTTGCATTAATCATTGGAATATTTTTATTTAAAAAATACCAGGATGAATTTATACTTAATATTTAGGAGATAAAAGATGACTATTCAATTAAGATATCCAAAAAATGTTTCTCAAAAGGAAGATAATGAAAAATCCAAATGGGAAAATTTAGATAATATTATGCTTGATGATTGGGACGATATAGCATCTACTTATGTATCCCCTGGACAAAAACCAGCCGTATTTACAATAAGTGATTTCAATTTCAATATTCCAGATGATGCTCGAGTTTCTAAAGTTGTAATTGAACATGATTTTCACAAGGAATCTTCTCAAAAACCCATAGAAATAGAACCTCCTTTAATTACTTTAATGATTGGTGAAGAAGAGTTTGAAATTTATTCTTTTATCAATGCAGACATTTATCCTGCAGACCGAAGTGTTGAAATACCTTTGGAAGAAATTTTAGGTAAGGATGTTAAGGGAGATAACTTCAAAATCAAATTTGAATTCCCTGAAAATATAAATAACAATGGCGGTTTATTATTCTTTGATTTTGTACGTGTAAGATTAGTTTTTGAGATTAAACGATATTTATTAACTTCTGGTGAAACTAATACTCATTTCCCAACCGAAGAAAAACCTATTCAATTAGCGGTTGGAGATGAATTTAGATATTCTTTATACTTTAGGAATGTCAACGGAGTATCCACAGATCGCCAAGAAGTTAAAATTAATGTTCCTGAAGGTTTTGAAATTTTAAGATATTACTTTAAGGCATCTAAAATTAACAAATTAACTGACGACGATGTTGATGAAGAATTATATGAAGATGAATTCGATGAAAAGAAGTTAATTTGGTATCCTTCTGTTCGTGGAAAAGGTTCTGCAGCTATTAGATTGGTTATAAAATGTGTGGATGAAGGTTTAAAGGCATTATATGGATACAATGAGAATTTTGGAGTTACTCGGAATTTTTATGTTGAGGTGCATGATAAGGATTTTGAAAGTCCTCCAAACTTATTTGATGAAACTACTAATGTATGGGGTACGGAACTTGGTGACGATGAAGAATATCAATTGATGAATCAGAACATTGTCATAGATGTCAAAAATGTATCAATGGAATTTAAAAAGCCTCAAGAGAAAGTTGATAATCTTAAAGAATACTGTATTAAATGGGTTAAAAGAGAATTAAAACCTAAAAATAAATTTAAAGCTCTTGAAGATGTTTCATTTTCTGTTCATAAAGGTGAAAGGGTTGGTATCATCGGGTTCAATGGTGCAGGTAAAAGTACTATATTAAAGATATTGTCTGGTGTTTTAAAGCCAACTTCTGGTGAAATTCACACTTATGGAACCATTGCGCCATTACTTGAGTTGGGTGCTGGTTTTGACCATAATTATAGCGGGCGTGAAAATGTATTTTTAAATGGAGCTATTTTGGGCTATTCCAGAGAATTTTTGGAAAGCAAATATGAAGAAATCTTGGAATTTTCAGAATTGGAGGATTTCATAGACATTCCAATTAAAAATTATTCTTCTGGTATGGTAGCGAAATTAGGTTTTTCAGTTGCAACTATTGTAGAACCAGATGTTTTGATATTGGATGAAGTATTATCTGTTGGGGACGTAAAATTCCAGAAGAAAAGTGGAGATAAACTTAAATCAATGATGGGCTCAGGTGTAACCGTATTGCTTGTATCTCATGCAACTGATAATATTCGTGAATTATGTACTCGTGCTATTTGGCTTGATCATGGTAAGCTTGTAATGGACGGGGATGTTGATTATGTCTGTGATGCATATATTGAAGCAGCTAAAAAAGCATCTGAAGATGAATTAAGTGGTTTACATTTAGAATAATTCTTCAAAACTTTTTTTATTTAATTTTATATAGTAAAAAATCTAATTTATTTCTTCAATAGTTATTTTAATTAACTATTAGTTATAAAATATCATTCGTAATATAAAATTATAGTGATTTTTATGAAAGGTATTGTGCTTGCTGGTGGTTCTGGAACTCGTTTGTATCCTATTACTAAAGCGGTTTCAAAGCAGTTATTGCCACTATATGATAAACCGATGATTTATTATCCGATTTCTGTTCTTATGTTGGCGGGAATTAGGGAGATTTTGATTATTTCTACTCCTAGGGATTTGCCTATGTATAAGGATTTGTTGGGTGATGGTTCTTCATTGGGTATTAGTTTTGAATATGCTGTTCAGGAGCATCCTAATGGTCTTGCTGAAGCTTTTATTGTTGGTGAAGATTTTATTGGGGATGATAATGTTGCTTTGATTCTTGGAGATAACATTTTCCATGGACACAGATTTACTGAAATTTTAGAGCGTGCGACTAATCTTGAAGATGGTGCGATTATTTTTGGTTATTATACTAATAATCCTGAAGCTTTTGGTGTTGTTGAGTTTGATGATGATTGGAATGTTTTATCTGTTGAAGAAAAGCCTGAACATCCTAAATCAAATTACATTGTTCCGGGATTGTATTTTTATGATAATGATGTAATTGAGATTGCGAAAAATGTTAAGCCGTCTGATCGTGGTGAGGTTGAAATTACTTCCGTTAATGAGGAGTATTTGAATCGTGGAAAGCTTAAGGTTGAGCTTTTGGGTCGTGGAATGGCTTGGCTGGACACTGGAACTCATACTGGTCTTTTGGAAGCTGCTAATTTTATTGAAACAGTTCAAAAAAGGCAAAGTTTGTATATTGCTTGTCTTGAGGAAATTGCATTTAATAAAGGTTATATTTCAAAAGAACAATTGCTTGAAACAGCCGAAGAGCTTAAAAAAACTGATTATGGACAATATTTATTTAATTTAGCGAAGAGATGATTAATTATGGGTCAATTTAAATTTACAGAATGTGATATTGAAGGAATGTTTTTAGTGGAACCTGCGGTTTTTGGTGATAATCGCGGTTATTTTATGGAGACTTATAATGAGAATGATTTTAAGGATGCAGGTTATGATTTGACCTTCGTTCAGGATAATCAATCCTCTTCATCAAAAGGAGTTTTAAGAGGTCTTCATTTGCAGTTAAAATACCCTCAAGGTAAACTTGTAAGGGTTTTGAAAGGGGAAGTCTTTGATGTTGGTGTAGATTTAAGAGCAGACTCTCCTACTTATGGTAAATGGTTTGGTGCTATTTTATCTGATGAAAACAAGAAACAATTGTATATTCCTCCTTGCTTTGCTCATGGTTTTGTGGTTTTATCTGATGAAGCAGAGTTTGCATACAAATGCACTGAATTTTATCATGGTGAAGATGAAGGCGGAATAATATGGAATGATCCAGATATTGGTATTGACTGGCCTATTGATGAAATTGATGAGTTAATATTTTCTGAAAAGGATGAAAAATGGCCTACACTTTCTGAATCAAAAATAAAATATTAAGGTGAAATATTTATGAGTACTATTTTAATAACTGGTGGAGCAGGGTTCATCGGAAGTAATTTTGTCAAATACATGTTGAATAAGTATTCTGATTATGATATAATTAATTTGGATGCATTAACTTACTGTGGTAACTTAGAAAACTTGAAAGATATCGAAGATATGGATAATTACACTTTTGTAAAAGGTGATATTCGTGATAAGGATTTAGTTAATGATTTGGTTTTAAAATCTGATTATGTTATTAATTTTGCTGCTGAAAGTCATGTTGACAGAAGCATTACTGATCCTGAGATTTTCATCAAGTCAAATGTGCTAGGTACTCAGGTTTTATTAAATGCTGCAAAAGACTGCGGCGTTGAAAAATACATTCAGATTTCAACTGATGAAGTTTACGGAACCCTTGGAGAAACAGGCTATTTTTGTGAAACTACTTCGTTACAGCCTAATAGTCCTTATTCTGCTTCCAAAGCTGGTGGGGATTTGATTACAAGAGCATACTTTGAAACTTTTGACCTGCCAATCAACATTACACGATGTTCAAATAATTACGGTCCTTATCAGTTTCCTGAAAAATTGATACCTTTGATGATTTCCAATGCACTTGAAAATAAGAAATTGCCTATTTATGGTGATGGTAAAAACATTCGTGACTGGCTTCATGTATATGACCACTGCCAGGCAATTGATCTTGTTTTGCATGAAGGAAAGCTTGGTGAAGTCTACAACATCGGTGGTCACAACGAAAGGCAAAACATTCAAATTGTCAAACTGATTCTTGAAGCATTAGGAAAAGATGAATCATTGATTGAATATGTTGCTGACCGTCTTGGTCATGACCGCAGATATGCAATAGACGCGGATAAAATACGCAACGAACTTGGATGGGAACCAAAATACACCTTTGAAACAGGCATAAAAGAAACAATTCAATGGTATCTTGATAATCAGGATTGGATGGACCAAGTCAAAAGCGGCCAATACCAACAATACTACGAAAAAATGTATGGAAACAGATAATGGGTGTAATTATGGATGTAAAGATTTCAGTAGTTCTGCCGGTTTATAATGTTGCAAATTATCTTAGAAAATGTTTGGATAGTCTTGTCAATCAAACATTCAAAGATTTTGAAGTAATATGTGTCAATGATGGTTCTACAGATTTATCCTTAGGCATTCTTGAAGGTTATGCAGTATCAGATTCTAGATTTAAAATAATCAATCAAGAAAATCAGGGATTAAGCGGTGCACGTAACACTGGAATCGAACATGTTCAAGGGGATTATGTCATTTTTGTTGATTCTGATGACTGGCTGGAAGAAAATGCTTTAGAACTATTATATGATCATGTTAAAGGTTTTAATTCAGATATTACAATGTTTAAATTTAAATTTTTTGATGAAGATACAAAAAAAATTAGTGAAAGTCAAAATTCTAAACTGGAGATTATTCCAGATTCATTAATAACTTCCAACTTTAATTATAATAATGTTTTAGATATTTTATTTAAGATATCTCATTCTCCTTTCAATAAACTTTATAAAACTTCGTTTTTAAGAGAATTGGATGCAAAATTCTTATATGGTTCATATTATGAAGATTTGGAGTTTTTTTATAAGGTATTTTTAAAAGCTGAAAAAGTTTCAGTTTTACCTAAATATCTTTATTTTTACCGTATCCGTGATGAATCTATTTCAAATATTGGTGATGAAGGCTCTTTTGATATTTTTAATGTATTAAAATCTACAAAACAGATATTGATTGATTCTAATATTTATATTGAAGTAAAAAATGAATGGTTAATGTTTATTATTGTAAATTTAAAATTCATTTATTTAAGATTGGATATTCAATTTAAAGACCAGTTTCTCTTGGAAATGAAGGATAAATATAATGATTTTTCTTTAAATGAGGTTGTTTATAGTCAAAATTGGCATTATGAGGATAGAGCATTTCATAAATCAATTTTACTGGCTGAAAACTATAAAGAGTTTGACCTGTATTATGAAAAAATTTGTTATGAGATTTTATCCAAGCATTATAAAACATTATCAAATGAATATAAAAAACAAATTGATATGTTAACTGATGAAAATAATCAGTTAAAAGAAAAATTGAATGAAAATTCCATAAAAAATAAATTTAGCAAAATTGTGAAATTATGAAAACAGCTTTAAGTGTTATTATACCTGTTTATAATGTTGAATCTTATATTAGACAGTGTTTGGATTCAATTGTTAATCAGACTATAGGAATAGAAAATATTGAAGTTATTATAGTCAATGATAAAACACAGGATAACAGTATGGATATTGTCATGGAATATGTGGATAAATATCCTTCTTTTAAAATAATTAATAATGAAGTTAATAAAGGATTGGGCGAAAGTAGAAACATTGGAATAAGTCATGCCACATCAGATTATCTTACATTTATTGACAGTGATGATTTTATTTCATTAAATACTTTTAAAGATGCTTTAGATAAGATAAATGAATTTAATGTGGATTTGTTAATTTATAATTGGGAAACATATGATGGAAAAAATGTTGTTCAGACAAATAACATTCACCATCCCGATTTTAAAGAGAATATGTTAATAGATGATATTAATGACTTTCCAAAATTATTCTTTTTAACTTCAGCATGTAATAAAATTTATCACAAAAGTTTATTTTATTTATTAAAGTATTCAGAAGGTTTTTATGAAGATAATTATGTAACATGTAATGTTTTATTAAATGCAAAAGCTATTTTCTACAGTAAAGATTCAACTTATTATTACAGAAAAAATATGGATTCAATAACTGAAAAAATTTCTAAAAATAATGTATATGACTTGTGTAATGTAATTTCTCAGCTATATGAATTTAAAAACAATAATATTAATTTATTAGCTATTAACTTTATTAATGATGTAATGTTTTGGATTTATTATTATGATTGGGAAATTAGTGATGAAATATCTTTTGTAAAAAAACTCCAATCAATTTCATCTAATATCACTAGGTCAGATGTTGAAAATTTCCTTAATTCATTCCCTAATTGGAATTTTTACAAAGATGATATTTTAAATTTAAATAATTATGATGCAGAAACTTTTCTTGCTAAATATAAATATTTCAATCATTTATCTAAAGTTGAAACTTCAGCCAATTTATATATAGATGCTGGCAACGGTTTTAATGAGGATGATAAAATAAATGTTAGTTATTCTCCTAAAATGAAAAATAACAGATTAAACTTTGATTTAAGCGATTATTCTAATATTTCATCTATTCGTTTCGACCCTTTAGAAGGGGATTTTATTAAATCCAGAATAAACAATATCAAAGTTATTGACTCCAATTCCAATAATTCAATTAATGACGATTATCAATATTTTTTAACATTAGACCCTAATTTTATTCTTGATGTGGATTTAAATGATGATAAATTAATGATAGACTTTGATTTAGAATTTTTAACTAAAGCTGAATTAGCTGATTTTTTTGCTTTAAAAGAAAGAAGTATTATTGATAAAAATAATATTATAACTGAGATAAAGCAAAAAAATAAAAAAAGTAGATTTAATTTTTTAAAGTAGTGTAATTATGGTAACTTTCAAGGATTTCTTAATAAAATCAAAATTCAATGTAAAAAAGGCAAAACTTTATCAGGAAAGCTATGATAAGATAATGGAATCGGGTTTATTTGATAAAAATTATTATTTAAAGGCTTATCCTCATGTAAAAAAATCAGGAATGGATCCTTTACTTCATTATTTATTTTATGGTGCTAGTGAATATAAAAGTCCTTCGCCAACATTCAATCTTAAAAGATACTTGCATGAATATCCAGAAATAGAAAAAAATAATTTAAATCCTTTGATTCACTATATTGATAATGATAATGACGGATTTACTATGGATAAAAGTCCATTTGAGTTAAGAAGACAAAAAATTATTGATACTAATATGAATTTTTTATCCAATTATGAATTTGATGAAGAGCCTTTGGTGTCCATTATTATTTTAACTAGAAATGGTTTGCATCATTTGAAGAGGCTATTTACAGATTTTGATTCTAAAACAAATTATTCTAATTACGAAATCATTGTTGTGGATAATGCATCAAATGATGGCTCTATCGAATATTTAAAAAGTTTAAATTTACCAATTACATTAATTGAAAATAAAGAAAATGTCAGTTTTTCTAAAGGAAACAATGATGCAGCTAAAATCTCTAACGGAGAATATTTACTTTTATTAAATAATGATATTGAACCTACATATGGTTGGTTAAATGAAATGGTGGGTTGCATGTTAAATAATGATGGTGCAGGTTCAGTTGGAGCTAAATTAATATTTCCTTATTATGAAGATATGCAAAGTCAAGGTAAATCCTTTACCATTCAGCATGCTGGTGTAAAATTTAGGGAGGAGAGAACACCTTATGTTTATGGACCATATCATAGCAACATGTTTTCCACATTATTATTTTCAAATGAAGTAAATCACCAAAAAGAAGTTATTTCAAATACGGCCGCTTGCCTTTTGGTTCCTAAAGAGGTTTATGAAAATTTAGGAGGGCTTGATGAAAATTATTTCTATGGTTATGAGGATATTGATTTCGCATTCAAATTACATAAAAATCATTACAAATCAATATTCAATCCTTTCGCATTATTGTTTCATCATGAGTCAGCTACCCGTGTTGAAGATGAAGATGAAAAAAATAGGCTTAATTATGAAAACATAATGTATTTTTACAATAAATGGGGAGATTATCTCTTCAAAGAAATATTTATTGATAAAATTAATCAAAATCATTTTATAACAGATAAAAAAATTGATATTTCTATCATTTCTAAAAATGATGAATTTATATCTAAGTTGGTAAAAGATTTAAATAATAGGGATTTTAACGTTAAACTAATTCCAAATTTAAATAATCTTGCCATTGGTGAGGATTGCGATATCTTGATATCCAATAATAAGGAGTATGATGTTGATAAGATAATTTCAAGATTGAACATCATTAAAGTTTTAATTTCTAATGAAGACGATTCAAGATATGATATTTGCCTGGAAAAAAGCAATGATTATGCTAATGAATTAATGAATATAATCGAAGAAAAGTATTTGTGATATTATGGGTTATGATGAAATTTATGAAACTTATCAAGAGGTTTCAAAGGAACATATTAATAGGCAGCTATTCGATCATTCTACTGATTCAGCTGAAGAAACTATTGAAGATATTAGAAACAATAAAATTGTTATTTATACCGCATTTACAGGAGATTATGACACTTTAAAATATCCTGAAGTAATTGACGATAACTGCGATTATATTTGTTTTACAGATAACCCTGAGTTAACATCCGACTTATGGAAAATTATCCCTATGGAAGAATCGGTTTTGGATAATAACAGAAAAGCTAAAAAATATAAATTACTCCCCCACAAATACCTGAAAGATTATAAGTATAGTTTTTGGCTTGACGGAACATTCAAGATTAAAGGAAGCATTCGTGAATATATTTATAAAAATATCAGAGCTAATTCTAAAATGTTGGTACCAGTTCATACTGAAAGAGATTGTATTTATGAGGAATATAAAGCTTCTAAGATTATTCCCCGTTACCCTAGGGCTGTAATGGAAGAACAAATTGAATATTACAAATCCCAAGGTTTTCCAAAGCATTATGGATTGGGGGTTATGGGTGCATTATTCAGACAGCACAATCATCCGGAGGTCATTAAGGTGATGGAAGACTGGTGGGATGAAAATATTAAATACACTAACCAGGATCAACTTAGCTTTGCATATGTTTCATGGAAAAATGATTTTCATCCGTCAGTAAGCCACATTTACTATTGGGATAATGAATATTGGGCTAAGGAAAGTGGAGATTACCATCATAAGATTGTTTTGACAACACCAATTACAAGTGATAATTTAAGAGCTAAAATAGGTGTTGAAGTTGAAAATATGGAATTGGGTGACACTATAGAATTATCTCGTGAAGAATTATATTTGCTTGTTAATGATGTGAAAGGAATGGCAGGTTATAGAATTGACACTGCAGGCAGAATCGGTTTTTTACAAAATGAATACAATGAATTTATTAATTCAAATTCTTTAAAGTTAACTAAACCTTTAAGGGTTGCAGGAGATTATGCTCGTCGATTTAAAAACAATCATTACTTTAAATCAGCGAAAAATTCTAAAATTAATGTAACTCAAGAATTTGAAGAATATAATGCCCTTAAAAAGTTGGATCTTATTAATGAAGCCCAATATAGTCAAATACATCCTTGTCCTGATCCGATATTACATTTCATTGAAAAAGGCAGTAAAACAGACTCCATTGATGATAAAATTAAATATGTTGATTCTATTTTCGACATGTATTATTATATGAGCCTCAATGATATCGGTGATGAAGATCCTTTGCTGCATTATTTAAGAAGAGGTTATAAATTTAAATTCAGGTTTAATCGTAAATACCCTCATTTTTTAGCTAATTTGAATGAAAATGTTCATTTACAGTTGGATAAATTTGCAAAAAATCGTATTAAAAAAGAATTAAGTAAAAATAAATATATAACTGATTCCAAGGTTTTGATTGATTATATTGTCAGTAATGAAGAATTTAAAACAAATACAATTAAAGTTGGTGTATTTTTAGAAGATAACTATGATAATATGAATGCTTGTCCGTTCATCAGAATTCATACTCCATTTTCAAAGCTGGCTGAAAAAGGAGGATATCACTTCTTTATTTATGGTCAGGAGATAATGCCACTTTTGGATATTGATAACATGATAAATGCCCATATTTTTGATGCTATAGTTATCCAAAGGGTTAATCCATATTCAAATCAAATTCTAAAGAAAGCTAAAAAACATAATATTAAAATTATATATGAAACTGACGATGATTTTCTAGATATTAATCCCGCTAATCCTGCCTATAATTATATTATGGGCAATTTCGATAATATTAAAAAACTTGTTAGTAACTCTGATCAGGTTGTTGTAAGTACTTCTGAGTTAAAAAAACGTTTTGATAAACTGGAAATTGATAACATTGAAATTATTAAAAATTATTATGTCAATGATTATTTGCCGTTAAGGCCTTTTACTTTTAGAGGAAATAAATTTATTAAAATTGGATATTTTGGAACTTTAACTCATGAAAATGACTTAGAGTTAATTCATAATGTAATATTGAGATTGAAAGATATATTTTCTAAAAAGGGTGTTCAAATTCAATTTGAAATTGCTGGTGCATCAATCGACGAGAATTCCGACTGGTATTCCATTAAAAAAATACCTTATTATCCAATGTCAATGCATACATTTTATGATTGGCTCGGTAAAAATTCTGATTGGGATATTGGTATAATTCCGTTAGTAAACACAGAATTCAACAAATGCAAAAGTGAATTAAAATACATTGAATTTGCAGCTTTGGGCATTCCTGTAGTTGCAAGTGATATGAATGTATATAATGATGCAATTGAAGATGGAGTCACTGGATATTTAGCAAATAATGAAGATGAATGGGTAGATAAATTATCTTTGTTAATAGAAGACCCTATTTTAAGAAATGGTATGGTAAATAATGCCCGAGATGATATTTTTAAAAATTACAATTTAAAATCCCGTTTAATTCAATGGGACAATATTTTTAAAAAAATAGTGGAAGATTAAAATAATCTTTCTTTTATATTATTTATTTTGTATTTAAACCAGCCCTTAGTAGTTTGAAGTCTTGCAACTTGCGCGGTCTTTTGATTTAATTCTACTTCCAGATTATGTATTCTATTTGTAAATAACTGATAATCTCCCATTTGCATAAATGCCTCATCAAGATTGTCTTTAACTATTTGATTAATAATGCTTTTTATCGCATTGTTTTCTGGAAATGGCTCAATATTTTTTAATTTTTTAAATAATGGGGCTGATTTTTCAACTAATACTTTTTTATCTTCCAAAGATATTGTTTCGCTTAATGCAACATCACTGAGCCATACAGACAAATGCTGATTAAATATTGTATCATAATATTTGCATGCATTGTTTTTTTCTAAGACATCAACTGTGTATAAATAACCATCAATCAATCCATTTAAGTAATGCATTCCTTTTGAAAGGCTAGTTGATGAGTTATCTCCGGTTCTTAACCGGAAATTATAAACAACATCATTGATAAATACAATTTTTTCAGCGTTAACAAATGTATCAATCATGAAAGTTAAATCTTCTGCAAACACTCCTTCGGGAAATGTTATGTCATGTTGTAATAGGAATTCTTTTGGAAATATCATTCTCCAAATCCCATTTATTGAAAAGAAGAGTAAATTTTCATCAATCGAATTTAAAATCACATCTTCCGTAATCCAATCTTCCGTTACAAAATAATTTTCACCGAAAGTCTGAAATTTACCAATAGCAACATCACTTGAATTTGCCGTAATTGCATTATATAACTTTTCAACAGTATCCGGAAGATAATTGTCATCATGGTCTATGAACATAATATAGTCAGATTCACTGTTAGCTATTCCAATGTTTCTTGCTCTTCCAGGGGTACCTGTTTTTTTACCAGACTCGAAAGTTTTAATATTTTCATATTCTTCACCGTATCTGTTAATTAATTCCTGTGTGGAATCTGTTGAATAATCATCGATTATAATCAGTTCTATATTTTCAAAACCTATTGTTTGTGATTTTATTGAATCTATTGTTGAGTCTAAAAATTCAACACTATTGTATGATGGAATAATAACAGTTACTTTATATGACATAAATTTATTTTTATGTAAAGGTATTATATATAATTAAGAGTTGAAACAATGTTTTTTTCTAAATCTATTAAAAACAATCCTAAGGCTTATATTGCATTCAAATCAAAGGGCAATCCTCAAAAAATTTCCAAATATCAAAAAGCATATTCTCGTATTAAAAGTTTAGCCATAATTGATGGAGCCAAATACAGAGAGGTTCATGGAAATTTAAACGATTTGGATTATATTCTTCATTATTTATATTATGGGGTAAATGATTCATTAGATATTCAGCAATCATATGTAAGTGATGTTTTCAATTTGGAATTTTATAAAAACACATATGGAGCAGAAAATCCTGTTTTAGATTATGTTTTAGAGGGTTTTTATAAAAAGAATCAGGTTAATATATTGGATAATGGCTATATAGATACACTTGAAACGGATCTTTTTGAACAATATTTTTCCAATGAAAAATCAAAGGTTGAGAAAATTGTTTCAAATTCTTTTTATATTCATGACAAACGAACATTGATTCCTTATATTCAACGTGAAAATCCTATTGAAACGGGGAGGATACGTGTTGGAGTTTTTACAAATGACCCTTTTGAAAATCTTGCTCCATGTCCGTATATAAGGTTACATGCATTGTTTTCAAAACTGTCTGAAAGTGAAAAATTCACATTTTTCATGTATGGTATGGATAGTTTTGTGATGATGGATATTGACAATATTTTAAGATGTAAGCTGTTTGATGTAGTTGTAGTTCAAAGGATTTTACCTTTCTTGGATGTTTTACGTGAAAAATGTCAAAAATATGGTATTAAATTAGTTTATGAAACTGATGATGATTTATTGGGTGTTGAAAAGAATAGTCCATCTTATGAATATGTAAATAGGGTTTCTAAATCTATTAAGGATTTTATTGACGCATCAGATGTTATTACAGTCACGACACCAACTTTAGCATCAAAGTTTGATGAAGATAAGACTGTTATCATTCCAAATTATTATGTGGATTCAGTTTTTGATATTAAAGAGGATATTAAAAATGAAGGAACTCTTAAATTGGGATATTATGGAACATTGACTCACTCTAAAGATTTGTTCTTGATAAAAAATGTTATTTTAAAATTAAAGGAAAAATATGATTTTGAATTTGAGGTCATTGGTGGCTTTAACGCTTCAGATAATGTTGAGGAAGAATGGTTTAAACCTGTGGAATTACCTCCAAATAATATGGATTTTGAAAAGTTCATGGGATGGTTATCCAAAACCATTGACTGGGATATAGCTATTGTTCCGCTTGAAGACTCATCATTTAACCAGTGTAAAAGTGAATTAAAATTCATTGAATTGGCTGTTTTAGGTCTTCCTGGAGTGTATTCTGATATGTGTGTTTACAACACTGTTGTTAGTGATGGTGTTGATGGTTTTTTAGCTTCAAATGATGAAGAATGGATAGAAAAAATTGAAAAACTGATTTTGGATGTATCTTTAAGAAAAACTATTCGTGGCAATGCTTTAAACAAGGTTTTATCTGATTATATGATTGATGATAGAATTAATGAATGGGATATTGTTTTAACAAAATAAGGATAGTTTTATATATTTTTAA
>Ga0256404_1003832_pt1 | contig 29710 bp, 27 predicted proteins | sample RumenRJG_01DNA_FD_185990 | JGI IMG/M metagenome (GOLD analysis project Ga0256404, IMG submission 185990) | Bovine rumen microbial communities from Lethbridge, Alberta, Canada - RJG_01 | ecosystem: Host-associated > Mammals > Digestive system > Stomach > Rumen | place: Canada: Alberta | collected...
TTTTGCTTGTTTTCTTTTTGCAACACTAAGATAAGTGAAAATTCTGACATGGCAAAATCCTGGGCAACTTTTTGTTGCTCAGGAACTTATAAATAAAGTTAAATTATAGTGTTGCGGAATTAAGGTAATCCTAAAGTATCACTGACCGAGGATGAAAAAGTGGATGAAAAAAAGCAGACTGAGGCGCAGGAGAAGGTTGAGAAGAAGACAGGCAAGCCGCTTACTAAAGAGGAAAAGAAGGAGAGGTTTGAACAAGAGTATGAACGAAGATCAGGTGAAGTCGGTGATTGGATTGAACAGCACAGTTCGTTGTTGGTGCTCGCTGGCCTGCTGCTCTTCTCACTGCCGCTCTACCTGTTGTTCCGCCGTAGTCCTTCCATACCCGACTTACGCCTTTCGGAGTGCTTCGTGGCGATGGTCTATATCACCGATATGATTCTCATCTATGGCATCATTCCCTCACTGCTGTGCTTCAGCGTGAAGGCGGAAATCTACTACGATTTGCTGAGCCTGCTGCTAGCCATTATTCCCATCAAGCAGTTGTCGGGCTATAGCTACTTCAGCACCATCTGGCGACTGGTCGCAGCCTTCATTCCCTTTGTCATTTTATGCCTTCTGCTGGCTTTTGCCGCAATTGTCATTATAGCTTTCAGTATCGACTAAAAACATGAAACTTCTGCGATACATCATACTTGTCATTGGCATTACCTCCTGCGGCCAGACGATGGCACAGGGAGGCTTGGTTTCTTTCCTCAAGAAGGTGGGCACCAAGCTTGACTCCATGGCTGTCAAGGGCGTCGACCGAAACTACATCGATGCTCCGGAGAAACCTTGGCAGGTCATCCTGAGAGGCAATGTGAACCAGACCATTGTGAGTATGCATACGCAGGGAACCATAGCCGGTCAGGAATATAGTGCCAAGCCGCACCTGAAGACGACGCCCTCGCAGTATCTGGGTCTGTGGCTAGGCTATCGGGGCTATGGCCTGGGCTATACGGTGAATGTCGGTGGCGACAAGGGTAGCAATCTGACGTTCGGTGCTACGGGCGGCTCCTATGGCATCAATGTGCGCATCCGCTCGTTCGAGAACAGCAGCCCGGACTTCAACCTGAACAGCGAGCTTCTGACAGAGGCTGAAATGGACGCATGGAACGACATAGAGATGACAGACCCCATCAGTGTGGAAACGGTCATTGCCGACGGATACTATATGTTCAACGGCAAGCGCTTCTCCTATTCCGCAGCCTACGACCAGTCGGCCATTCAGAAGTGCTCGGCGGGTTCAATCATGGCCGGATTCATGTACAACTATACGAGTATCGACTATGCCTCCGACTCCAATGGCGACCTGGTATATCTGATGGACGGACTGGGCAAGGTAAAGCTCTGGCAGGGCAGTGTTGGCGTTGGCTATGCCTACAACTGGGTTCCCATGCGCGGACTGCTTGTCAACGTCATGTTCATGCCCATGCTGACCTTTATCAACAAGCTCAAGGCCTACGGCTATGCCACCAACATGGAGGAGCTGATGGAAGACCCCACCTTCTGGGACAAGGATATTACCTTCGATGAATGGGATGAATGGTACTATAAGAATATACGTATACAACACGTGGGCGACAAGACATTCAACAGCGGACTGAGCATCGGTTTCGATGCACGCATGTCGCTGACTTACAGTTTTGACCGCTTCTACCTCAATGCCTACGGCCAGTTCAACAATATCCGCTATCATCACGACAGCACCTCCGGATATCTGAACGACTGGTTCATCAACACTTCATTGGGCTTCAGATTTTAAGTCACAAACGTCATGGGGTCGTAAACTACCTGCTGCAGTATGACAGGGGGGCATTGATCTTTTATTTTGAAAGGGGAAGGGATTCCACGGACTATATCTTTCTGTCTATCCTTAGTGTGGAGTTGGAATTCTGGAATAATCTTATTTCTTGTTGTAATACTAACCTTCCAGGTTTACCTGTTCCTGCCACTTGCTGACGCTGATGCCAGTGCATGAGACGAAAGCACGTGAGAAAGTGTTGTAGCTTAAGAAGCCGCTGTCTTTTGACAACTGCTGCAGGGTGAAGGTGGTGCTTTCCTCTTTCATGGCTTCGCGGTAGAGCGACTGGAAGTGGTCTATGCGCAGCTTATTAATATATATATAATAGGTGATGCCCTGCGAGGCGAAATAGAGGCCCAGGTAGGTACGGTTAGTGTGGCAGGCCTGAGCCAGCGTTTTGAGCGACAGGTCACGCTGCAGGTATAGTTGCGCCTCCTCACAGTGCTTCCGCAGCAGTTCACCCGTCTTATAGATGATGATGTCTTTCCTCGAAGCAGGAACCTCATGGGTATTCGTTGTTTCCATAGCCTCCGTTTCCACAGCCTCTGCTTCCTGACTCTTTTGCACTTCCTCAACCGACTCCTCTGCCAACGGCTCCAGCACTTGCTGGTGGTCTATGTGCCAGACGATGAGGGCGATGAATATGGTGTCGGCAAGGTGGATGGCATACGTGCAGACAACAATGGTATGCATGTCGCTCTGGAACATTGTCAGCAGATAGTTGATGGTGGAGAGAAATATAGAACTCAGAATCATCCAACTCCATACAAGCTCCTTATGCTCCAGGTCGGCGTAGTTGTCGGCCAGAAAACGATGGTAGGCCTTCGTTGCCCTGACGTACCAGACGATGAAAGTGACCAGTTCAGTCAGGTACAAACCATACAACACCCCAATCCACCATGACCAGTGGGTGAGAAGCCACCCCGTCAGGGGCATCACCGCAAGCAGACTAAGCCACAACAGCCGGTTGTCCCAGCGCCGGCGGTCTTGCAGCAATTCAAGCATGAAGTACAACACCGTGGGATAAGTCACCATCATATCGAGCGTTACGGACACCATCTCCAAAAGCTGCTGGTTGTCGGAAAGCCAGAAACAGAGCGGAATGTTTGCCAGATAGACAAGTACATAAATGAGTATCATCCAGCCCGCCTTGCGCCGCAGACGCTGGTCGGTGACTATCTCACTTCCGAAAGCATTACGTTTCGACACCAGCAGATAGACGGCCATCGACGTCAAGATGGTCATCATCACCGCGAAGTGAATCACGTACTGGTAAAGCTCTACACTTGTCATACCACGCAGCAAAGGTACGAAATAATGCTGACGTGGCAAAGGAATTTTAGAAGATTAACGAAAATCGGCGTTAAAACAAGCGCCATGCTTTTATGAAATATCAAGGAAAACGCGATGCTTCGCATTGTCAAATAAACAATCGTCAGTTGTCACGCAAACAAACTTTCAACATTTGTACAATTCGCTATCCATTTGAAATATTTAAATAGGCACACTGTTCTTAAAATGCAGTCCTTTTCCGATAAAGATAGTACCTTTGCGCTTGACTTATTTAAAAGTCTGCACTCGCGAAATATCATTTTAACAACAAAAATAAATAACGTTTAATAATTTAAAAACAAGTTTAACATGAAGAAAAGAAAATTACTCTTCACAATGCTTGCCCTATCGCTGGGATGCCTCTCAGGCGGCAGCGGGGCAATGGCGCAGACCAGTTGGGATTATGTCTACACACAGGAGGAGACCAATTCCGACACCTGGACAGCCCTGTCGGAGGGTTCCACTACTGGTATGACGCTGGGTAGTTCAGGAACCACCTCCTATTATCGGCTGACGAAGTCGCTGAACTTCACCAACACCACTGCCGGTGGCAGCGGACTGACCATCTTGGGTACGGTGTATCTCTATCTGCCTGCAGGCGTGAACATCACCTGTGTGGGAGCCAACGCCAGCGGAGCAACGGGTGCCGGTGCCGGTATCGAGCTGGCTGAAGGCAACACGCTCTACATCATTGGCGGCGGCAATGGCGCCACAGTGACTGCCACAGGTGGTAACGCGGCCAACGGCGGCAATGGCGGCAATGGTAACAACGCATACTTAGAATATGATGAAAAATGTCTGCCGGGTTCGGGTGGCAATGGCGGTAACGGCGGCGGCGGTGCCGGCGCTGGCATCGGCACACGCGGTGGCAATGGCGGTGCCGGTGGTGCTGGAGCTACTGCTAATAATAGTGTAGATGAGGGTACAAACCTCGGCGTAGATGGTAATTCAGGTTCTGCAGGTAATGCTGCTGGTAACATGGGTTATCTCTATGTTGAAAACACCAATGGCATCACGGTAACTGCTACAGGTGGCAGCGCAGCAACCAGCGGCGGTGCCGGTGGCAATCGTGGTGGGAATGCTGCCGAAGATCCTTACAACCAATATACTGCTTCCGGCGGTGGCGGCGGTGGCGGTGGCGGCTTCGGCGGCGCAGCTGCTAACATCGGTACGGGTGGCCCCGGCGGTGGCGGCGGTGGCAGCGGTGCCGCAGGTAACAGTGCATGGGCAGCTTATGATTTCTACCGTGTAGGAGCAGGCGGTGGCAAGGGCGGTCTCAATGCTGATGGCAGTAATGCTTCTGACGGTGTGACGAGTGAACTAACAAGTATGCATGATGCTGAATATAAATCTGGATTCGACAGTGATGATAGTTTTACTGATAAAGGATGGGAATCTGGTAATGGTATGCATGCAGGCGGCAGTGGAGGTTCCAAAGGTGGTGACGCTGCTGTCGGCACGACAAATGCCGGCGAGAAGACGTACACCATTACGTTACAGCCTACAAAGACAAAGGTGAACGGTTCGAACCTTAATGCTGTCAGCAAGACATATACTCCTTCAACACTTACGACGTTCATCCTCCCGAAGAACAAGAGCGGCTACCAGTGGGCACTGCTCGTCTATGGTAAGAGCTGTAAGGCTGACGGTACGGCAAGCAGTGTCTTCACTACGGCAACAAAGGAATTCTTTGGCGGCGAAGAGACAGATGAAGCATTGCGTACAATAGTGCTCAACGACGTCTATGGCGACATGACCTTCGTAGAGGTGGCAACCACCTGTAAGCTCAAGAGTTCTGGCGACAACAGCGAGACGCTCACCGACTTCTTCTATAATGAAGAGCTTATGTCGCAGAAGTACCCGGTTACCGTTCGTCTGCAGAACCGCACGCTCTACACAGACAACAACTATAACACCCTCTGCCTGCCTTTCGGCATGACACCTTCTCAGTTTGATATTTCTATTCTGCAAGGAGCCACAATATATGAGATGAATACAACCGCAACAGGCTACTATCCTGACGGGACGCAAATACCAGATGCGATGTATAGGAAAGAAGGTCCAGTGCTTTACCTCAAGTTCGATCTTGTAAACGCTTCTACTAATGGGCTTGAAGCCGGCAAACCTTATCTGGTGAAGTGGACAAGCGGCAGCAACTTCGTGGATAACACCTCAGATGGCAACACTCGCCATGAAGTAGACTTCTACAACGTGACGGTAACAAAACTGGCGCCTCAAGCTCCCGCCGCCAATGGCGTCACTTTCCAGGGTACGTTCTCGTCATCGGCAACGCTTTACGCCGGCGACAAGACGAAGTTGATTCTTGGTGCTGACAACAAGCTCTACTATCCCTCTAAGAATATCAACGTGGGTGCCTGCCGTGCTTACTTCATCATCCCTGCAGCAGCAGCCTCCGCACGTGAGATGGTGTTGAGCTTCGACGACGAGATGACTACCGCCATCCAGACGCCTAAGCTCAATAATGGCAGTAAGGATTCTGACAACTTCTTCAACCTGAACGGCCAGCGTCTCAGCGCTCCCAAGAAGGGTATTAACATCGTAAACGGTAAAAAGGTATTGGTAAAATAATCATTTAAACATATTTAGAACAATGAAAAAGAATTATATTGCGCCCACCATGCAGGCAGTCCCCGTGCAGACCACTAAGATGCTCTGTGCAAGTGTTGAGTCGAATGTTCTCTTTGAGTATGGAGGAGAAACCCCTTCAGGCTTCTCAGAAGACGATATCCGCTAATATAATATATAGGTAAAAGATATGAAAAAGATATCTATAATGACACTCCTCGCCCTCTTTGCGGCCACCCTGACACAACAGGGTGCCGTAAGGGCGGAGGACACGAAAGACGACAACTGGGGACAGGTGAAGACCATCACCAGTGAGTGGACGCACATCACCGAGGGATCGACCACGGGCTACGAGCTGAAAGACGCTTACTACTACGTGACGGAAAACCTCACCTTCACCAACACCATCGAAGGTGCCGGACAGGGCAGCGGCATGTATGTGCAGGCTGGCCGTACGGTAACACTCTATATCCCTGCCAGTGTGACGCTGACCGTAAAGGGTGCTGACGCTCAGGGAACCACAGGTGCTGGTGCCGGCATCCTGCTGCCTTCGGGCACTACGCTCAACATCATCGGTGCAGGCACACTGGTGGCCACGGGCGGCAATGCTGCCAATGGTCAGGATGGCAGCAGGGGAACCAACGGCCATTTAGATGAAGAAAGTGTTGATACATGGTTCTTAGGAAAAAAGATATACTGTGGATACGGCGGAGCAGGTGGCTATGGCGGCGGTGGTGCCGGTGCGGGCATCGGCACAGCCGGCGGCCAGGGTGGTGCTGGCGCTTCAGCACCGGCTACGGCTTCTGAATCTTATGCCGATTGGCAAGGTGGAGACCTCCCCGGAGTAGTCGGAGTTGCCGGCGAAGAAGGCGGTACAGCCGCAGCCATGGGAACGCTCAACATCGAAGCTACCATCACACAGAACATCAACGGTGGTGCCATGGGCACTGGCGGTGCTGCAGGCTGGCCGGGTAACGTTTCCACTACCGGCGGCGAGATTGAATTTGAAGGTGTTGAATTCGTGAATGGTATTCCTATCCCGACCTTTGACATCACTGATATGCAGGCTGTAGCCGGCGGCGGCGGCGGTGGCGGCGGTGCCGGTGGCGGCAGTGCCCAGGCTATCGGTACCGGTGGTGCCGGCGGCGGCGGTGGTGCCTCGGGTGCCTCTGGTAGCGCTTGTGCCCACAACAGTTGGGTTAACGACTACTGGGGGTCAGTAGGTGCCGGTGGCGGTGCTGGCGGTATCGGTACAGGCGAGAACAATGGAGCAAATGGTTACACCTGCTGGTTCGAGGGTGAAGACAACATCTTCGACGACGATGAAAACCACAAGCCCGGCGGCGCAGGCGGTAATCCCGGCACAGCCAGCGTCGACAAATCGTCAGCAGTTGGTGCAGCTAACGCTCCCACATACAATGTGAAATTCTATGCCGTCGGCGTGACACCCAGCATGAGTAATTCTACGTACCAGGTGGGTAGCACAGCCAAGGTCACCCTGCCTTCTCTGAACCAAGGCGACAGCAAATACAAGTGGATCTTGAGCATCTATGGTAATGTGCTCGGAGAGACCTCTGGTCATTGTGGCGGTCCTAACGGTGATGTCTATGCATCGGGCGATGAGGTTGACCTCAGCAACATCTATGGCGACATCGAGTTCTGTGCCGTCTATGTAGGCTGTGAGATTGAGTGTGCCGACACATGGTCAAGCTTTTACTCGTTAGCTTATAACACTGCATTTACTCAAAAATACACCATTGTCGATCTGAAGGGCCGTAAGCTCTATAAGGACGGCTACTGGAACACACTGACGCTGCCGTTCAGCCTCTCGGCCGAGAAGTTAGCTACCACCTGTCTGGCCGGTGCCGACATCCGCCGGTTCGATAACGCCAGTTGGGACAGCGATAACAAGAAGCTGACCATTAACTTCAGTGACTCAAACGAAGGTAAGATTGATGCCGGTGTACCCTACATCATCCGTTGGGGAACACCCGAGACGGCTACTGGTGAGGTTATCAACAACCCGAGTTTCGCCAATGTAACAATATCGGACGACTTATATAATAATGAGGAGCTTGACAATCCGGACAACACATACGAGACAACGTCAGGTGGTCTCACATTCGAGGGACAGATTGCTCCGGTTCAGGTGGACGCCAACAGCAGGTCACTCCTGCTTGGTGCTAAGAACAAGCTCTATAAGCCCAACGACCAGTTGTACGTCTATGCCACCCGCGCTTACTTCACATACACCTCGGGTAGTGGTATATCAATGGCCCGCGAGTTTGTGATGGACTTCGGTGAGGGTGAACAGACCACCACGTACATCGACAACATCACGGTGGAAGACAACCGTGAGAGTCAGGTGGAGGGTATCTTCAACCTGAACGGCCAGCGCCTCGATGCTCCCCAAAAGGGTATCAACATCATCAATGGTCGCAAGGTCGTGATTAAGTGAGTGAAGTGAAAGCAGAGCTTGCTCAACAATAAAAATCGGACTGACTAAACATCAGTCCGATTTTTTGTTGGGTGACATCAGGGACAGATCCCCTGACATAGAGGACATAGATAACAGAACATCCCCATCGCCCCACGGCCTTGTCGAATCAAGGCTGTGGGGCGATATTATTGTGGGAAGACTGAGGCGTGTCTAAAAATGTGATACTAAAAAACTTCATACATAGAAATACTAATAAAAACTATTCATCTATTCATTATAATAGTTAATTTGCATATTAACAGCTAGTTAGCAAATGAATAGTTGTGTTTATCCATTCATTGACTATTCATTTTTCACGTTTAAAATCGTCCTTTTGCGGCTTGAAAAGTAGCTTACTGCTTGAATTATAGTAAGTTACGCAATAACAAAGATTATCGTAACACTTTGTAACTGTCTGCGTAACAAAGTGTCACCGCCTTTGTGACAAAGTGTTTCCGACGTATTTACAACTACGAAACACCTTTGCGTCATTCAGCGGAAACAGCAGAATTTCGGCTAAAACCACGAAATAATGAATAGTCAAATCACTATTCATTCCCACTATTCATTCTACAACGCATTGATAATGAGTAACTTATCTTAAATAATGAATGGATGAATAGTTTTTTGCAAAATCTATATTATCTAGCGAAATTCAATGTTGCTCGTCGATATTTGTGCGAAAGCCAAGGTATGGCAGGCACACCGAGGGCCCCAAGAACGTGGAGGAGAACGCCCGAATGTCGACTATTGGCTTTCGGGCGGTATCTTTTTCTCATCATAGTTTTCTACGTATAATATAGTATAGCGGCAATAGCGCACACCATACCAATAATTATTGTAAACATAGCTATATAGGATAGAAACAAGTAGAGAATGGTTCGCCACCACTTAAAGCCAGACAACTGCTTCAGCGGGATGGCGGGCAATAGCCAGATAACATCAACAATGCCATTAGGTATGCAAAGGAAACTGACAATGATGTTGTAAATGGCAAACATGTCGTAGGTATATACCAATGTTATGAGCTGTTCTGAAAAGCGCAGGTCGGGGATGGCGGGACTCTTCCGGAACAACGGATAAAGGGGTACTGACAGCACCACCAGCAAGAGCAGCCAAAAGAGGGATGGATTTTTCTCAGAAAGAGTTTTAAGCTCCTGCGTGAGCTTTTCGCAGTAATCATTGTACGTCATATCTGCCTGCTTCTTTACAACGGAGTCGTCAGATTCCTTAACAATCTGCTCTTTATCTGAATTGTCGTAACGGTTTTTGCCTTTCAGATTGACTCCGGAGTCCACGATCAGTAAGAGTGCCGTCAGCAGGAACAGCAGCTTGAACGGCGGGAAGTAAGCCATCTGCATGCCCGAGATGTAGTCGCGAATCATATAGCCAGGACGCAGAATCAGGTCGCGCAACGTGCGGAACATGCCACGATTGCCCATCCCCCAGACATCAAGGAACAGCAGCAGGGCGGCTTTAAACGAGTAGCGTCCTATCCTGGCCGACTGTCCGCACTGAGGGCAATAGTTTCCATGATACTCCTCACCACAGGTGTAACAGTGATGCGGCTCATCCGACTTTTTAATCAACTGAGGGGGACGTCGTTGCCACTCACAAAACGCATTCCACTTTTCAACAAGATTACTCATAAATCAAATAATTGCTCTTTCAGGGTGCGAAGTTACGAAAAATCGTTTCAAAACTAGCAAAATCGTCGTCAAAATCTGCGAAATTTTGCGATTTTAGGAAGAAAAAGCGGCCATTATAATGTTATTTGAAGAAAAATGCTTAACTTTGTGGCAAGAAAAACTATAGCAATGAAAACTAAAACAATGAAGACCATCCAATTGTGGATGTTGGTCCTCGCCCTGACAATCAGCAGCTCGACGGCCCTGACATCGTGTAGCAAAGACGACACCTTAGTTCCTCCATCACCAGCGCAGCCGGTCATCCTCAAAGGCGAAGCAGCCGTGGCGTGGACAAGGGATCATCTGGACTCGCTGGTGAACGTGTATATGGCCAGCTGCGGCAATCTGCTCGACCCCGACATGACGAGAGATCTGCTGATTTGCATCGGCTATACGCGCCTGAACGTGTTCGACTACAGGGAGGCCGGCTGGCTGATAGACAGCGTGGTGCTTGTTCGTCTGATGGACCGTGCCGCCGAGAGGAATAACAAGACCATCCTCTTCACGATGGGCATGTACGGCTGCGGCAAGACGACCAGTATCAACAACAATCCCGACCTGAAGAAGCTGGTCGAAGATGCTGGCGTGGTTTCCGAAGGTGCCTACAACAACGTGAAATACTTCGACGGGGTGGTGGAGGATATGGACAAGAAGGGTTTTGTGTCGTCCCTGATTTATGTGTATAACGATGCCGAGACGGGCTATACGAACTGCATGGAGCGACTGATCAGTTCGAACCGTGCCGTGACTTGTGAGGCCTATATCTCGGTATTCCCACAGTTCCAAGGCAGGGTGGAATACATCGAAGAACATCATCCCGATATGCCGTTCTACTGTATTGACAACAGCCACAACAACGGAGGTCGGCGCGTGACCAACGAAGAAGCCAAGCAGTGGGATTACACGATGACTGAAGACTTGCAGCAGAAGCTCTATGCCATCAAACAATCTTATATCAACTCCGGCAAGCTGACCCCTGAGCAGATTGCGGCTTTACAGTAATGTTAAATGCGAGCCCAGTGTGAGCGTGACAACAACCCTACAATCTCGCTGTACTGATAGCCGAATGATGTGCATCGAAAACCCAGCACTTTGTCGATAATGGGGCCGACGTTACGGTAAAATTGCTCTCTCACATGAAATATTCCTCCAAAAAGAGTGATTTTCTCAGATTTTATTTGTACCTTTGCCATGTCATTGAAGATTTTGCTTGTCTTGATTTTGCAGCACTAAGGTAAGTGAAAAATCTGACATGGCAAAATCCTGGGCCGCTCGGCTCTGCCGCTTGCCTCGCAAGAACTTTTTGCTGCTCAGGAACTTATAAAAATAGTTATGTCAAAGTGCTGAGGAATTTAGGATTTATTAAAATGCGTACATTATTATTATCGTTTTTGCTATTAATGGCAAGCAGCGGATTGAAGGCTCAGACGGAACAGTCAGATTCTGTTCTTCGGACTCTTAAGGAAGAGCTGAACTATTCTATGGCGCAGTTGAAACAGAAACCTGTACCTGCGTACTTTATGAGTCTGCGTATGCAGGACAGTCAGACTCTCACAATTAACAGTGACCTTGGTGCGGCGTCTGTAAACGACAATCATAGTCGTTTCATTGTGCCGAACATACGCATAGGCAGCAAGGAACTCGATAACTATAAGTTTGAGAATCAGGGCATAGAACAAGCGAATAACAGAGGTGCTCAAGGTGATGGCGTGGCTATATCTGGAGGGCCGTTGCGTCAGTATCGTGATGAGATATGGTACGCTTCTATGAATAGATACCGCACGGCTGTGAAACGCTATGAGGAGGCTGTGGCGAAGTCAAGGACGGATGCACAGTTCGAGGATAAGTCACCATGCTTCTCAGATGCTCCTGTTGAGTCATACTATGAGGCTGCTCTCTCGCCATGGATGGTAGACACCCTGGCATGGAAGAACAAACTCAACAAGGTGAGCAGCGTGTTCAAGGAGTGCCGTATGCTCGAAGGTGGTTATGCAAATATTGAATTTGTGACAACCAGGACGTATATTGTCAACTCGGATGGTACGTCGGTGGTGCAGAACCGCCGTTGTGCCCGTATTATGCTGGGTGCCATGGTCCTTGCTACCGATGGTATGCAATGCCCTCTGTATGAGGATTTCTTTGGTTTCAGTGAGGCTGAACTTCCTTCCGAGGAGGTGCTTGTAGCTAAGGCGCATGATATCGTGAATCGTCTGCTTGCGCTTCGTGATGCTCCTCTTGCCGATCCTTATGCCGGTCCTGCTATTCTTTCTGGTTCTGCAAGTGGTGTGTTCTTCCATGAGATATTCGGTCATCGTCTTGAGAGTCATCGCATGAAGAAGGGTGGTGAGACCTTTAAGCACATGGTAGGCGAGAGGGTTCTGCCTGCTTCTTTCAGCGTGTATTGTGACCCTACGCAGAATTACTACGGCAAGCAGGCTCTCAATGGCTCGTATAAATATGATGACGAGGGAGTTAAGGCTCGTCGAGTGCAAAATGTTGAGAATGGCGTGCTGAAGGATTTCCTTACGTGTCGCATTCCGATTGACGGATTCCCAGTCAGCAATGGCCATGGAAGGGCTTCTGGTGGCAATGATCCTGTGGCACGACAGTCTAATCTGGTTGTTGAGACCAACCAGCCATATACTGAGACTCAACTTCGCGAGATGCTTATCAAGGAGGCAAAGAAGCAAGGTAAGGAGTATGGCTATTTCTTCCGCACGGTGACGAGCGGTTTTACTCTTACTGATTATCTCAATGCCTTCAACGTGACTCCTGTGGAGGTGTTCAGGATTTATGTGGATGGTCGCAAGGACGAACTTGTGCGTGGTGTTAATCTTATTGGCACGCCCTTGGCCATGTTCTCTAACATCACGGCTGCTGGTGATACTCCATCTACGTTTACAGGTTCCTGTGGCGCGGAGTCTGGCTGGGTTCCTGTATCTGCCACCTCACCTTATATATATGTTTCCAAGGTAGAGACACAGCGTAGCAATGATCAGAAGATGGTAGCACCAGCCCTGAAGCTTCCTGAATATACCAAGACATACGGTAGGGAGTCTGGTAAGGACACGGGGGAGATTATCTTCAAGGCAATGGAGGATGAGATGAAGCGCACGAAAGATAGTCTGCACTTCGCCAATCTCCCTCTTCCTTACTTCGTTGACTACAGGTTTATTCATGGTAACATTGCCAATGTGTCGGCTTCGCTTGGTGGTGTGCACCGCGTAAATTATTATACGAGTCAGAATCGTGGCTTTATCAATTTGTCACTTGGCGACAAGATGACGACAAGTATGATGGCTGCGGGTAATATTGATATGAACTTCGGCTTTCCAAACGAGACCGACTATGATATGATACGCCGTGGATTCTGGATTATCAGTGACCGTAGTTACAAGATGGCTCTCAATAACATGGGAGCTAAGACCAGTATGCGAAAGGTGAATCCTCTGCCAGATGAGGATCTCCAGATTCCAGAGATGCTTGAGCTTCCTGCAAGTGAATACATAGAGGAGAGTGCCGTGACTCCTATTGATACTGCTTTGATGATAAGGTATGCTGCCGAGTTGTCAGCTATCTTTGCTGATTATCCTCGTATATTTGATTCTGATGTGCATTTTAATGTGGAGACAAAGGATATCTACCGCGTTACTTCCGAAGGACAGAAACTGCGTTTTGCGCGTCCTGAGATAAGAGTTAACATAAATGGAAACATCACGACCTGTGACGGTTCAACCCTGCATGATCAGTTTGAGGTGTTTGCAAGGCGTATTGATGAGTTGCCTTCGCTTGATGAGCTGAGGCAGCGTACAAGGGAGTTCTGTGAACTTTTCATGAAGAAGGCAGATGCTCCGGTGGTGAAGGAGTTCTATGTAGGTCCGATAATGATTGAGGATGAGTCTGTTGTTGAGGCTATCTCGCATCAGGTTGTTCAGACTAGTTGTATCGCCTCTCGTGATATGCAAAAGGGTAGTGCCGTCAGCAGTATGATGCTTGGCAAGCGTATTATTGATACCAAGATGAGTATTTCCCAGTGGGCTGATACTCCTGAGTACAAGGGACAGAAACTTTTGGCAAACTATAAAGTGGATGTTGACGGCGTGGCTCCTAAGAAGTCGCTCCCAATCATCGAGAATGGTATTCTGAAGACTCTCCTCACGGGGCGTCATCCTGCTATCGGTGCTATGGAATCGACTGGTAATGAGCGTTTCCAGTTCAATTCTCCAGTATCAAAGTGTACTCCAGGCATCATTCATGTTGGCATAGACAAGTGCGTTCCTCAGGCATCAATGAAGAGTATCTTCCTCAAGGAGGCTAAGAAGGCAGGTCTTGATCATGCGTATATTGTAAAAGCACCGAAGGATTGCTGGAAGTATCTGGTTCGCGTAGATGTGAATACTGGCGAAGAGGAGATTGTCAGGGCTAGCGAGATTCCAAATCCTTCCCGTGGTGACCTCATGCATGTGACGGCAGCTTCCAAGGAAGAGTTCGTCAGCAATCATTCGCATTACGACTATAATACGGTGATTAGTTACATCGTACCTCGTGCTATCATCGTGGAGAGTATTGAGTACTCATTCCAGAAACCTAATCGCCAGGAAGGCTTCCAATTGCAGAATCCTGCGGAAAGGAAGTAAGGGCGTAAATGAATGTAATAAACGAAAAAGCGGAACCATGAATTATGCAGCAGAAAGAGTTTTTCCTATTGCAACATAAGGAAGAAAACAACGACTGAACACACATCACCAAGCATCTCGACGTGGATGTGAGAAAGTTCTTGCTTAGGCAAGCGGCATAGCTGGTTTATTGGTATCAACGAAGTAAAATATACGTCCTCCAGCAGACAGAGCGCCTTTTGTAAACGGGCTAAGGCGGAGGTACCGAAGTCGGTTTGGGCGACCTATTCGGCTTTTTCTAATAGACAATAAGGAATAAAGTATTTTCCCTTAAGCGTTGATAGGATTAAAGGTAACGATAGTAGATTAGATATGGCAAAACGTAGAGAAATAAGGAATAGTACGGCTGAGTTCCTAATCTTTCAGATAGAAGGAAAGGAACAAGGCGTAGAGGTGTACTATAAGGACAAGACTGTGTGGTGTACCCAGAAGGCGATGGGTATGCTGTTTGGTTGCTCAACGGACAATGTGGGACTTCATCTGAAGAACATATTTAAAAGCGGTGAACTGGTTAAGGATTCAGTTACCGAGAAAATCTCGGCAACTGCCTCTGATGGGAAGAACTATATGACTCAGTTTTACAACCTCGATGCCATCATAAGTGTGGGATATCGTGTCAATAGTATCCGGGCTACTCAGTTCCGCCAGTGGGCCACAAGTGTGCTTCGCGAATATGCTATTCGTGGTTATGTGCTGGACAGAAAGCGTATGGAGAATGGCACGTTCTTGGATGAGGACTACTTTGAACACCTGTTAGCAGAGATTCGTGAAATTCGTCTGTCTGAGCGACGTTTCTATCAGAAACTGACGGACATCTATGCGACAGCAATTGATTACAATCGTGATGCGCCAACGACAAGAATCTTCTTCAAGATGATGCAAAATAAGATGCACTATGCTGTTCATGGACGTACGGCAGCGGAACTGATTGTGGATAGAGCGGACGCAGAAAAGGAACATATGGGACTTACCACTTGGGAGAATGCACCTGATGGTAAGATAGTCAAGACAGATGTGTCGATAGCCAAGAACTACCTGAAAGAGGTTGAGTTGGCAGACATGGGACAACTGGTGAATGGTGTTCTCGAACTTGCAGAGCGAATGGCTAAACGTCATATCCCAATGACAATGGAGGATTGGGCCAAACAGATTGATACCATCTTGACGGCAGGTGGTAATGAAGTGCTGCAAACAGCAGGTTCAGTAACAGCGGACGAAGCCAAAGAGCATGCCGAGACAGAATTTGAGAAGTACCGCATCGTACAAGATCGTTTGTTCCAGAGCGACTTTGACAAGTATTTGGGTGAGTTGCCTTTTGATGGTGAGTAAGATTCCTGTATACAGCATATCATTACGGTAGAGGGACGTAGCCTAATACGCACTTTTCTCGTATTCGACAACGACCTGCTGACGGCAGCGCATGAAGGCTTCAGCCACAACATGCCGAGCGAAGTGTATATTGGCGGAAAGAAAATGAAATAACTAAAAAGGAATGAAAATATGAAAACAAAAAGCGCTAATCTCCTTGCAAAAGGATATGAACTGATTGATGGCATCACGGTGCCTGTAGGAACATCAAATGTAGACTTGGGCGTAGAGGGAAAAGAGCCAGTATCCATCTGGCACAAAACAACCACAAAGCCGCCAATATCAATATCACCCAATCCTTCGACGTGGCTACGCTGTTGATGCTCGTTATCGCCATCGCTGTTTTCCTCTTCCGCATCCCTTTCTTGCGATTGTTGGGAAGCAGCGATGCACTATTGCCATTATGTCAGGCGTATTGGCAACAACGTTTCTCACCTTATGTGCCAAACCACTTGTCGGGCTTTTCCTGCAGGCAGGCACTAAAGCTTGCCGTTCCTGTTGCAGAATGCATGACACTGGGTGGGATATTATTGACAAATAAGGGTGTTTTATAATAAATAGTGTAAAAAAGTAGAGATTGTCGGAGATTTTTCGTATCTTCGCAGCATGATATGCGAAATTATTACTAATTATGGTACAGGATTTATACATTTTGATGATAACAGCAGCTGTAGTCAGCATCGTGTTTAAGTTGCTGAAGCAGCCAGTGGTGCTGGGGTATATCGTGGCAGGTGTCTTGGTAGGCCCGCATCTGTTTGGCGAGACCTTGGTGAATGAAGCCAATGTGAAAGCATGGGGCGACATCGGTGTACTGTTTGTATTGTTCTGCATCGGTCTGGAGTTTCGCCTGAAGAACCTTATCAGCAGCGGCAAGGTGGCAGCAATAGGTGCGCTGACCATCATCGGCGGTATGATGCTCTTTGGCTATGCCGTGGGAAAGGATGCTGACTTTGACATGGTCAACTCGCTGTTTCTGGCGGGCATGCTTTGTATGTCGAGCACCACTATCGTGATGAAGGCCATTGACGAGGCGGGGTTGAGCAAGGAGCGTTTCGTCAAGGGAGCGACCAGCATACTTATCGTGGAGGACGTGGTGGCTGTGGTGTTGATGGTATTACTCTCCAGTATTGCCATCCGCCATCAGTTCGAGGGTGCCGAACTGGCCAGTAAGGTGCTCGATCTGGCCATTACGCTTGCGGCATGGTTCGTCTGCGGAATACTGATTATCCCGACGCTGATACGCATATTGAAAAAGCATTTGAATGACGAGACGCTGATCATCCTCGCCTTGGGTCTGTGTCTGGGTATGGTGCTGACGGCTGAGGAAGCAGGGTTCAGCAGTGCGCTCGGCGCTTTTGTGATGGGATCTATCCTTGCCGAGACCATGGAGTCGCACCGTATCGAGAAACTGATGACACCGCTGAAGAATGTCTTTGCTGCCATCTTCTTCATCTCTGTGGGTATGCTCATCAATCCGGCTTCATTGGCGGAATATTGGATCAGCATCGTCTATGTCAGCCTGGTAATCATCGTCGGAATGATTCTCTTTGGCACTTTGGGTTGCTGGTGGGGCGGTCAGACGATGCGCGACTCGATGCTGACCAGCTTCTCATTCGTCCAGATTGGCGAGTTCTCGTTCATCATCGCGTCACTGGGAACCAGCTTGGGAGTGCTCAATCCTATCATCTATCCTATCATCGTGGCATCCAGTGTGGTGACCACCTTCCTCACGCCGTATATTATGAAGGCGGCCGGGCCATGCTACACGTTCCTTTACAATCGCGTTCCAGCGAGCATGCGTGCCAAGATCGACCAGCGCGAACAGCAAGTGGCAGCAGCAGAGGCGAAGGCGGCTAATCCATCCGGCGGCAAGAACTCATTAGCAGACAAGGTGCGCCATGCCGTCAGGAACACCTTTATCACCAAGCATCTTGTCAACCTGTTTATCAAGAACATGAGTGCTCATGATGAAGAACATCCTGCTTCATGACAAATAACTCCATATCATTATGTACGAGCAGTTTCAAGAGATTCAAGAAGATACGCTGTATATCATACTTTATTCCATTGTGACAGCGATGAACGCAATGGCAAGCATTTATCTGCTGTTTCGGCGGGGCAACGCTTTTGCTGCCGACATCACGCCGCCAGTGCGACTGCGCCGGTGGACAGCAGCGTTCTTCGCCGTCTTGGCCATAGGTCATTTGTGGTACATACCGGCTATGATGTTCGATTCGCGCGAAGCTGCCATGGTGAGCATGCTCATAGGCGCATTGCTCGACTGTATATTGACAATTCCCCTGGCTCTCGGCGTCATGCTCTGCATGCTGCAGGACCGGCGCCGGTCGCTGTGGCCCATCGGCGTGATGGTGGCGCCGCTCGCGGTGGGAATGATTGTGTGCATTATCACCCGTAGCGATGCCCTTTTGCCGTGGGTGCGCGGCTATTTCCTGCTGGCTTTCATTGGCTTCACGATATATATGGTGGGCGCCGTGCGGCAGTACGGGCGCTGGCTGCGCGACAACTTTGCCGACCTGGAGCATAAGGAGGTATGGCAGAGTTTCGTGGCGCTAGCCGTCATGGCGATTATGTTCGGCTATTACGTGGCGGGATACGGGGGCATGTTCTACGAGTACATCGTCCAGGTGTTCGGTCTCTTCCTGGTATTCTATCTGCTATGGCGCGTCGAGACGCTGAGCGACCTGAGCATTCCCCTGGCACAAGACCAGCCTGAAACAGAGCCTGCCACAATAGAGGCAGAAGATGTGAAAAACAATGGACTTTCGCAGACTAACATCAACAATGTTGAAACATTGCTACAGCAGCATTGCATAGATACGCAACTCTATTTACAGCATGACCTAACCCTCCCCCAGCTTGCTCAGATTATCGGAACCAACCGTCTCTATCTCAGCCAGTATTTCTCTAGTCAGAACACCAATTACAATGCTTATATCAACGACCTGCGCATCCGGCATTTCGTCAGTCTCTATCGTGAGGCTATCGCTGCCAAACGCTCTGCCACCGCCCAACAGTTGGCCAATGAGTGTGGTTATCGCAGTTATAGCACCTTCACCCTCGCCTTTAAGCAGCGTATGGGACAGTCTGTGACGGCGTGGATGCGCGATTTCTAATAACTAAAAAATCATTTTATGAAACAAACTATTATCTTAGGCAACATCATTACGATGGATGAGAAGCGGTCCTTTGCCAAGGCTGCACTTCGTGACCGACGAGGATTGCCGCCGCATGGGGGCAACGGGCTCTGTTCCTGCCGTGGCACCACTGTGGACAGCTAAGGCTCCTGGCCTTTATGAACAGGAAGTCGCCTATATGGGTCAGAAGCTGGCTGATGAGGCCTATCCCATCAAGTCGTTCTATGATGCCGGTGCCAACGTAGTGTTCCACTCCGACTATCCCGTTTCGCCGATGATGGACATCAAACTCAGCGTTTATGCGGCCGAGAAACGCGACTACCCGAAGGAATTGACTGGCGGCGCAACAGCCCCGCGCAACCTGAAGGAGGTCATCACCCGCGAACAGTCGCTGCGTGCCATGACCATCAACGTGGCTCGTCTGTTCCATCAGGAGCATCGTTTGGGTTCTATCGAGGTCGATAAGATTGCCAATATGACAGTATTTGACTGCGATTTCCTGCACGCCGACATCGAGAAGGTCGCTCAGGCCAACATCGTTGCTACTATCGTTGACGGCGTCGAACATGGGGACAGGTGCTTGTCTTACCTTCACCATACATTGCTATTACAATAGTACCACTAGGATATAGTTGGCAATTTGTTTTCTTTAGTGCCTTTTCTGTAATATAATCGTTGGGGGTCTCGACATATTCGTATTTGGTCGAGCTACTATTTATCCAGGGTATATTACCGCCATAATAATCTCTATTAGTAGTTTTAGGGGTGGCTCCCGTTCCTATTGACGCTATATCTTTTAGTCTTACCCACTCCCAACTCTCAGGTATCTCGAAAGGCACGTTCTCATAATGGGACTTATCCCAAACGCTGATATGCTAATCTTTCATCACCATTTGCCAGATATATAATGCCGCAATAAGCAAAGCCATGCTTGGCAATGTTATGCTGCATGATATGGTTGTCCCGGTGGGTGTCTATGCGGATGTTTGGGTCAAGTGAGAAACAGAAGTCCATAATGCTACTGAATATACCGTGAGCATCTGGATAACTGGCTATCCGATGGACTACATGATATGGCGCTTCATCATCAAGCCACTGCCCCTCATAGATTCCGGCATAAGTGAGTTCTGGGGATGGTAGGAAAGCAAAGTAACCAACAACCTTACCGTCATCTTCAACCACAAAACCACCATGCGTTTCCATATCAGACAGAATTACAGCCTCTGAAGGATAGCCGTCAGTCCATTGGCGTATATTGCCCGATGACCGCATAATCTTCTTTGCAGCATCCATGACTTTCATAATCTCAGCCATGTCCGTAGGTCTTGCTTCTCTGATAATCCTGTTCACGTCCAAAATTCCTTTTCTCCTGTATCTTCCATTGCACCCTGACACTTCGGGCAGGTCTTCATGTCCCATATTCTGATATTATCGCTACCACACTGTAAACACAAACGGCCAACCTCGCTTCGATAAGAAGGGGCTACGTCTGCAATGATACCACCCACGACGATATTCTGGATGGTTTTGCAGTCTGGGCATGACATAGGTGTTATCTGCTGACGAAACAATCCACGTCCCTCGTACACCTCAGCCTCATAGCCACAAGCCTTACAGCGATATTTCAGTTTCCAAGCCATCAATCAAACAGTTTTTTCCAAATCCACGTTTCCATTTATTCTTTTTTCTTTTTGAGTTTATTTTTTAACCGCTTGTAGCCCTCAACACCAAGAATAGTAAGACCTCCATATTGACAGGTCTTAGCCAATCCGAATAGTATAGTCCATAAGATTCCCTTTGCAGCAACACTTGTTGGTAGCAGCATCTGGGCGAAGGAAAGGATATAGAAGGGTATGCAGCACAAAAGAACAATAACACCAGTTCTGAAAGAGAGCGACTGGAGCCAGTGTTTCACTATATGAAAAAAATGAATGAAGGCATCCTTTGGGGCATACCATATCATTCTTGGCCCTGCCCAGCGCATCACTTCACGGATGGCCTCGCGCTCTTTAGGAGCATAGCAATGGGTAGGACAATCCTTGCAAGCTGTCTTCTGTTCGCCATACGTGCAATGATCAAGACGACGACAAGCGAAGTCTGCCAGATGCAAGTATTCATCCGGCATTGCGTCCTGATGAAGATGATGGCGACAATACAGCTCAATCATCTTACGGACTATTCGCTTCTCTTGCTCTATCCTGGTCATTTCATTCTGCCATATTTCATTTCTTCACCCTGTTTATCAGCATCCATCTCTCTACTTGCTTTTCTCATAGTTGTTTATTCACTAATGCTATAAGTATGTACACTTGAACCTTGGGCTGATGGCAGGTAATTGATACCCCACCAACACATTTGTAAGAGTACGAACGATATGATGATTATCCAAAGGGCCAGCCGCTCACGATGGAGTTGTAACTGGCGGTAGTGGACGTAGATGAGGTAGGCTAGCCAAGTGATGGCAGCCCACGTTTCTTTAGGATCCCACGACCAGTAGTGGCCCCATGCCTCCTTGGCCCATAGGGCACCAAAAAGCATGCCTATGGTGAGGAAGGCAAGACCGACATAAACGAGGTTGTCCGTGATGTCAAACTCTTGGTCAGCGATGTCACTCTTTTTGATAAAGAGCAGATAGATAGCCATCACTGCCGCCGCACCGAGTACGGCGTAGGCGAACATATAGACGATAACATGTGGCGCAAACCAAGGACTCTGAAGGGCGGGCATCAGCGTCTTGTCGTGTATCTCCGGTTTGAACAGATTTACACAGATAAATACCAGGGCGAGAATGGTCGAGAACGACAGGATCCACTTGTACTTCCAGCGCGAATAGACGATGAGACCCGCCAACGGCAGGAAGAACGAATACCAGAGTCGCGTTTCGCCCATCGTGCGCAGTGGCGGTCGCTCCAGCGAGATCCACATAGAGAGGATGAACGAGAAGAAAAAGAGCAAGCCCAAGACAGTTGTCGCGTAGGCCATACCAGTTTTACTCTTCCACGCAGCCCATGCACCCACGGCCCAAAGCAGTACCGCTGCAATTGCGAAATATATAAAATGCTCCCAACTCATACGCGTTTCCTCCCACCAATAACAAACATACAAACCGCTCCTGCCAGCATCATATAAATACCTGTATAGACAAATGGCAACCACGGGTCGCTCACCAGTTCGAGTATTGATATCTGGCTCTGAGCTCCCATCTGCGTGTCGTAGCCGTACTGATAGATTTTCCAGCCGTCCACCTCGTAGGGCATGTTCACATCAATGGTAGTCTCAATATTCTTGCCCGTCTTCGTCAGTATCTGTATCTCCGAAGCAAAGCGCTTGGGCGAGCCGTCGTCGTAGGTTTCCATGATGAACTTCTTCAGTTCGATGGCCAGATCCATTTCTTTGATAGCACCTCCTTGCTCCATTGCGCGCCATTCAGGTTCGCCAACGCTACAAATCATTTTTACGCGCTGTATGTCGGCATTGCCAAGCGTGGCAGTGGTCAATGCTATGAAAAGGCCGAGATGGTTCAATAAGAAAGGTACATCGCGCTTCATCGACCACTCACCTCTGAATATTTGACGTAATCTGCGATGGATGGTGAGTCCCAGAATCACCGTGATATACACATAAATAAGTACGAACGGCCAGAACGACAGCATATTGTTCAGCCACGTGCCGTTTGCTTGCTGTCGTGTAAGTCCCATGATAATGGTCAGCGCAACAGCATATACCATAGCTGGGATGGCTGCTTGATATGTTGTCATCCATTGGAAGGCATATATTTTTTTACGCAAGTACGCCATCGCTGTCAACATCACAAAGAATCCTGCCAGCACAATGGCGTTAGCTGGCCACGCAAATGCATCCCACATTACAGGACCCACGCTCAGTTCCAGCATCAGTCCTGCAAAGATAAGGCCTCCTCCAATGAGGAAGCCTTCCTTAAATGTCCAGGGTTTCGTCCACATCAGATTTCAATCAGTTTTCCGTTCTTTTTCGCCTCTTCAATCCACTTGGGCACGATTTCCTGCAGGAAGCGTTGCTTGTTCTCGTTCAGCTTCTGCATGTTGAGACCGATGGCAGCCTGAGCCTTTGCCTTGGTGCTATAATCAGGCACAGGGATGGCTTCGGTATGTCCGTGCTTGGCGGCTACGCGGGCGATGAGCAAACGGGCCTGCTGGGCATAGTCGACAGAGTGGGAGAGCAGACGGATAACTTCCTGAGGCGCATGGAAAGTAGCACCATGAGAGGCGATGGCATAGTCCCAACGCCACTGGCTCTTGCGCAACAAAGCCTGGATAGGAGCCATCTCAGCCTCTGTAGCTCCCTTGTCGATGATGAACTTAGCCTCGAAATGGGCACGGGCCAGTTCCTGCTCGGCACGGTTGCGCACCTCGTTGCACTTCTCCTGACGGTCGTACACATTCTGGCGCAGCACCTCGGCATCCTGACGGTGACAGGTCTGACAAGTGCGGTCAATCTTGGCCAATGGCGACTGAATCTGGTGGTCAGAGAACTTCACGCCACCTTCCTGCTTATAGGGCATGTGACAATCGGCACACGATACGCCGCGCTGAGCATGGATACCATGCTGCGACATCTCCCAACCCGGATGCTGAGCCTTCAGAATCTTCGTGCCAGATAGCGGATGGATATAGTCGTAGAAACCAATCTCGTCGTAGTATTCCTCGGCAGCCTCGCAGGTTAATCCCTTGTCGTGCGGGAATACCAGATAGTTGGCCTTGCCGGGATTCTTCTCGTCGTTAGGCTTGATGAAGTAGTACTCCACGTGGCACTGAGCGCATACCAGCGAACGCATTTCCTGATGGGTAGCATTCTTCACATCCAGACCACGACGGGCAAAGGCCTCGTAGAGGGCAGGACGGGCAGGGCGCAAATCCATGGTGCGGGCATCGTGACAGTCTGAGCAGCCGATGGTATTCACCTCTTCAGCTCCTAACTCACTCCACTTCTTAGCATAGAAGTTAGCAGGATCAAATTGATCCTTACCATTACCCAGTTCGCGCATCATGCGAGGCACATCGGGTCCCTTACACGTCCAGCAGGTGGCGGGCTGCATATCTACGGCGATAGAATCGCTTCCATCGGCAGTCTTTACCATAATGCCTGGATTACCCGTACGCAGAATCTTGCGCATATCCTCAAGGGCGTGCTTATGTCCACGAGGGGTATTGTAGTGGCGCGAGAAGGCATAGCCAGCCCACAGCACCACCATCTCAGGACGCTGCTCGAGCACATCTACCTCCTGCGACGAGTTGTACTTTGATTTGAACGTGGTGTCCTCTGTCATCGCCCACGTCTCGTACTCACGCGGATAGTCAGCCTTGAACTTCTCGTTCTGAGCGATTATTTCATCCTCAAACACAGTACGCTTGTTGTTGAACACACTGGCCACCTCGGCCCTGCGCTCCATCAGCGACGACACAAGCAGTCCCAGGATAAAGACTACTGCCATAGATCCTCCGAAGAGTATCCAACCTTGCCATTTTTTCAATTGCTTTGCCATAATATTTCTTTTTTATTTATTTGCGATGTTTGTTGAATTTTTCATTTCATCATGTTCTGAAGCCATTCTGGCACAGGCGATGGTGGTAGGGGAGTCACCCCCTCGGCTCCAGGTGTTGCCATCAGCGAGTTCATGCCACCGTGGGGCACGTTACGATGACAGTCCCAGCACACCTTGCCGCCTGTAGCCAACTGCTGCATATAGCCCATGCGACCTGTCTTCACAAACTCCGTGTTCAGCTGTGTGTGGCAGCGGATACAATTGTCCATCACTACCTGACCTGTTAGCTTCTCGGCCTTGATGGCCTGATGCTCCATGTGGCCCACGAAATACGCTGTGTGCTTTAAACCGTCGACTGCCTTGAAACCGTAATATACGGCGAGATTCTGATGGGGCACATGGCAATCGTTGCAAGTGGCACCGTTTGACTGATGGTCGATACGTCCGTGAGAGGAGTGGCTCCACGTAGCATAGTAAGGTGTCATGATGTGGCAGTTGACGCAGGCCGACGGGTTGTCACCTATAAAATAAGTATGCGCCCTAAGCAGATACATAAACAATCCGCCGAGGCCGCATACGACGCCTGCTATCACCAGCAAACCCACCTTCTGTCGATACGATAGCCAGTCTTTAAAAGCAAAAAAATCTTTCAGCTTCATTCGTTAGTAGGTATATTTATGTTGCAAATATACGGAAAATATTCCAAACTGCCTAATTTTAGGACATAATAATTGTTAATCCGCCATTCTCTTCTCAAATCTGAACAGCCCGTCCTCCTGGTCAAACTACTCTATCCTAAGCGGGACACAGAAGCCCTCCCAACAAGCTACTCTGTCACAATTATTTCGGTGCTTGTTATACCAATCTAAGTTTCCGAGGCTTTCTTGGCTATGCGCGAAATAATAGCGAATGCTGATTTATACCAACGATGTCTATTCGGAGCCCGCCGAAGCGGAAACCAACGGCAAAATTACACAAAAATCTTCAATTTAGTAACACAAAACAACAAAAATCACACAAAAAGTGATGAATAAGTTTATTATTTTTCTTTCATACGCTCAGAATTAGAGAAAAATTCGTAATTTTGCCCCGCATAGCCTTGCTGCACTCAGCGAACAGTCGGCAATTAGTAAGCAATTAGTCGGCATTGATGTGCGGTAGTACTGCGATACTTCTGCGGTATATGTCCGGTTCAGAACCGGACAAGTAGCGGACAAATAGCGACCAAGTAGCGGACAAGTACCGAAGAACGACCGAAGGTGTATCGAGGCTATATCGAAGCAGTAACGAAGGAGCACCGAAGCAGTAACAAAGAAATGACGAAACAAATAGGATACGAAGAGATTTCAATCTTCCTCAAAGAACGAGCCTACGGGCTATCCTCAGTCGCGAGGCCACGATGGTAGAGCCGAAAATGGCTTCCATGCCTTCCGAGGCAATGCCTATGCCAGACGCTATGGCTTACGAAGATATGAATTTTTCAATATCAGACATTATGGAGCAGAAACGTACTACACCAGAGTTTATCACATCATTGGAGCCGAACGAGATATTCGTATTTGGCAGCAACCTGAAGGGAATGCATGGCGGTGGGGCGGCTTATATCGCCTACCGCAAGTTTGGAGCTATCATGGGGCAAGGCGTTGGTCTGCAAGGTCAGAGCTATGGTATCCCTACCATGCAGGGCGGCGTGGAAACCATCAAACCCTACGTTGATGAGTTCATCCTGTTTGCCAAGGAGCATCAAGACATGACGTTCCTCGTTACCCGTATCGGCTGCGGCATCGCCGGATTCACCGATGATGAAATCTCCCCGTTGTTTGCAGAGGCACATGGTGTGGAGAATATCGTTCTGCCTCCGAATTGGTAAAACCAGCAAGAATAATGTTATGCCAAGACAATATAAAGTAACTCTATTGACCATACTGCTGTGCTTAGTTGCCATAGAAGTTCCTGCTGACAGCTGGGATGAAGGGAACTACAAGCCTTATAACACTGATGTTGTGCTGGAGAAGACCAACCTGCCCCTCCTGTTTATCGACACCCGCGACAAAGCTGGTCATACCACAGTCATTCATAAAGACTACCGGGTGGCAGTGCGTATGAAGATTATCAGCAATGCTGACGGGGTGAACTACGGCGACACGGTGGCACATCCGAATCAGACCATTGACTATGAAGGTTGGGTAGGCATCAAGTACAGAGGTTCAAGCTCGTTTTCTGACTCCGACAAGAAACCTTACGGCTTCAGAACCTTGAAAACAGCTGATGTGAACGGAAAGAAAGAGAAAGTGAAACTGCTCGGCATGCCAGAGGACAACAACTGGGTGTTGCTGGCGCCCTATCATGACCGCAGTCTGATTCGCGATCCGCTGGTGTATCAACTCTCACGCCCCTACTTCGAGTTCACGCCTAAGTGTAAGTTATGCGAGGTCATCCTTGACGGCATCTACTATGGTGTCTATATCCTCTGCGAGAAAGCAAGCAAGGGCAAGAACCGCATGAACTTTACTGACCCAGGCGACATCGGCGACGAACTGACTGGCGACTATATGGTAGAGATAGACCGTGATAATGAGCCACACTTCGTATTGAAAAACAAGATGTACGACCATGATATCTGCGCAAAGTATAACTTCCCTGAGTACGAGGAGATGACAAGCGAGCAGATGGCTTATATCAAGCAGCGGTTTGACGAGATGGAGGATGTGCTTAACAGTGATGATTTTGCTGACAAGGAGAATGGCTACAGTAAGTATATCGACGTGGAAAACTTCATCAATTACCAGTTGATGTCGGAGTTCTGTCAAAACCCAGACGCCTATCGTCTGAGTACTTTTATCTACAAACGTCGCGACTCTGTAGATCCACGCTTCAAGATTACCCCTTGGGACTATAACATGGCCTTCGGCAATAATATCGCAGCAGGTGATTTCATCTATGAGCAATGGGTGTATGAGAAGGGACAGCAAGCGGGGCTGTTAGGTAAACTGCCCGTGCCTTTTTGGTGGAAAAGGCTGACTGAAGACGAAGCCTACTGGAACCGCATGAAGGAGCGCTGGACAGAACTACGCAACAGCACACTTGGCGACCAGTACGTCACGGAAATGATTGACTCACTGGTCAACGAAGTGACTATCGGAGGAGCCTGTGAACGCAACTATCAGGCATGGCCTATCTGGGACAAAGAGATTCCCCTGGCACCTACCACTGCCACAAACTATTCGGAAGAAATAGCCCTCATGCGTGAGTGGATTAAGAAACAGGTGGCGTGGATAGACGGTCAACTGGGTTTCGCCCCTACAAGCATCCTCTCCATTCACGATGCGCCAGCAGACCATGATGGATGGTATGACCTTCAAGGTCGCAAGTTCACCAATAAACCCACTGACAGAGGCATCTACATACGCCAAGGCAATAAGGAAGTCATCAAATAATGACACATCACAGCGTGCCTAAGTAACAAGAAATATAAGGAGATTGTGAATGACGTTTTGATATGATAGAAATACGAGAAGCAACAAAGAATCAGGCAGCGGTCCGTTTGGAGCCTGTAAGGAGCAGTCAAGCGGACTATATGCCATGCGGATGGCCGAACGCGGTTTTGTGGCACTTGCCTTTGACCCCTCTTACACTGGTGAAAGTAGTGGTGAGCCGAGACGCACAGCCTCGCCCGACATCAACACCGAGGACTTCATGGTAGCTATTGACTTCCTGTCAAAACAAGAAAATGTGGATGTAGAGAAGATGGGTATCATCGGCATCTGCGGATGGGGAGGCATCGCCCTGAATGCTGCCGCTGCCGACACTCGCATCAAGGCTACGGTTGCAAGCACCATGTATGCGAGTACACTACGACGACGGGGGGACAGAGCAGATAGCACGTAGTTAGAACCCTTTATCCTTCAACCATTTGTCAAGTGACTGCTCAGCCTTGTCCATCTCTCTGTCGTAGATGGCTGGTCCCTGTACGACATTCGCCTTGGGGAACAACTTACGGACAGTCGGAACAGTCCTGCAGAAGCGGTTGCCGCCATGAGTGGTGAAAAGCACGATGGTCTTGCCACTGAAATCATATCCTTCGAGGAAGGAATAGATGGCCATCGGCATGTCGTACCACCACAAGGGATAGCCAACGAAGATGACATCATAGTCGGAGAAGTTCTCCACCTTCGATTTCAGTTCTGGTTTCATATGGCTGGTATTCTCCACTTTGGTTTCGTCAAGCAGGGCTTTGGGCTCCGTAGGATAGCTCCGCACGGTTTCTATCCTGAACAAATCGGCATTGAGTTTCTTGCTCAGAATATCGGCTATATACTCTGTGTTACCATAGAGCTTGCCGTTCTTCACGACATTGCTGGCTCCAGACGTTGCATCCAGATCAGGATAATCGGGACTCGGCCAGGAGAAATAAGCCACGAGGAAACGGGAATCCTTGCCGATGGCCTTGATACCTACCGCCTGCTCTTCCAGGCTTTGTTCGTACTTGTCGAAACGGTGGCGATACATATATGTACCTACGGCTGCTATGATAATGACAGCCAGCAACACACCTAAAACTATTTTCTTTTTCATATTCAATGATTTACGAGTGACGATGGTGACAAACCGTATTGCTGCTTGAAGATACGGCTGAAATGGGTGGGGTTCTTATCTGATAAAGTTCATGCCCTGTATTTAATCAGGTTGTTGGCCGTCGTGAGCCTTCCATGCACATTCGGTGATTTTCATATCGGAGAATATGGCTGTAAAGGATGACTCTTCGGGCGAGCAGGCATAAATGCCGAAGCTGATTTCATCGGCGGCTACAGGTATGTGGCAGACACGCATCTGACTGAACGCCTGTCCGTCGGAAGAGCACTCGATGCAGTAGTCATCCTCGCGGCGAGAGAACCGGTACCACATGGTTTTCACGTTTGCGGGAATAGCCGTCGTGGACCAGTCGGAGTAGCCATTGTTCGTCACTACACTGCCCAGATGCTGAAACTCCTCGTTCTCGTATTCCACCGAGCCTTTCAGCCAGTTCTCGCTGCCAAGATACATCACGATGCCGCACTGGTCAAAA
>Ga0256404_1003833_pt1 | contig 29707 bp, 33 predicted proteins | sample RumenRJG_01DNA_FD_185990 | JGI IMG/M metagenome (GOLD analysis project Ga0256404, IMG submission 185990) | Bovine rumen microbial communities from Lethbridge, Alberta, Canada - RJG_01 | ecosystem: Host-associated > Mammals > Digestive system > Stomach > Rumen | place: Canada: Alberta | collected...
CAGAAGGAATCCCAGATGAAGCCATTGGCGATATCCATGCGATTGCAAGAATGGCAAAAATCGACTGTGAAACAATCGAAGGATATATCCATAAGTTTGAGAGAGCAGCAATCCTAAAAGCACCAATCTTGTCGCAGTTTCCAAACAAGGCGGCATTTAATAACCTTTATATTTCCTCTGAGAAGAGGAAGAGATTCGCTGAGATTGTATTTGACGCAAAGAAAGCAAGCGAAGTCAATGGAATGAGTGAGATGGAGATTCTAAAGGAGAGAAATGTAGACATTACTACTTTTGAAAAGACCGCAGACCAGGTGCATTTCACAATGGAAATGATTCGAAAGTTATCTATTCTTTGTGGATTTGGAATTTTAGAATGGAGGAAACGAGTAGAAAAGCTGGATGATAGTGCAAGAATAAGCAAGGATGGTACAGTAGACGCATGACACAAGCAGAGCGTACAAAAGAATTAGCAAGCCTCTATCAAGAGATAACAGGAAAACCCTTGTCTATGCTTTCCATAGATGATTTTCTAAGCCTGTATGACAAAGCAGCCAGTACAACAATATCGGATCCTGCACAAGACCAAATCACTGTGAAGAGTGATGAAAAGATGGGTAAGGCAAGACCACAGGAACCTATCAGAAATAGGGAAATAGAAGGAAAGAGAGATGCACCTGCAAAACAAGTTATTAAGGAAGAGGTAAATCACACCATTTCTATACCCGAATCAGTACCTCTTTTTATGGAGTCAGAGGATGATATAGAAGAAAATGTAGAGAGTGCCATTGACATTATGCGTAGAATGGCAGGTTAGGAGGAACCATGATTAGGTACATTGCAGTAGATAGTGGCAAACAGAACACAAAAGTATCTGAATACTACGAAGAAAAAGACGAGATAAAATCCGAAAGATTCCCTACAAAAATCGGAAAAGGCACATTCGAGGATGATCAGATGCAACGTAAAACATCAATAATGTCATTCAATGGAAAGACATACTGTATCGGTAGCGGTGGCACAGTCAGAGCAGAGCATAAGACATCGAAGCAATCCGAAGTGCATCTACTAACCACATTATGTGCGGTAGCACAAAGATGTTCCGATAATGAAGAAGACGAAGTAAATATTGCACTTGGCATCCCCGCATCAGAATGGGCGATTGTTGAAAAGAGAAATGCACTTAGAGACTATCTATTACCATCTGGAACGATTGAGGTCGATATTAAGACATCATCTAACGACACAGTACATCACAAGAAGTTCCATTTTGCCACAAGAAAAGTCTATGCAGAATCTGAAGGGGCACTTTTCTTAGATGATAGTCAGATTGTAGGCTATTCCAAGAAGCAGGCTGCGGTAATTGATATTGGTGGATTAAACGTGAACTGCACCATTTGGAATGAACTAGAGCTAGATACCGAGGATAGTCTTACAGATGAATTAGGCGGTCAGAATCTAATTCGTAAGATTTCCCAGAGATTGAGTGCTGAGTTTTCAAGAGTCAACGAGAAGGATGTACTGAGGATCCTCAAAGAGTCCGAAAAGGACATGGAAAATCGGTGTCTTACAGCAAGACATGGCAATGAGGATGTAAAAACACGAAGCAGGGAAATCATCCATGACGAGATCATTAAGCATCTGGAACAGATTAAGTCACAATGCGATGCTAAACAATGGTCCTTAGATTATATTGACCTAATCTTTATCGGTGGCACATCTGGAATGCTTAGGAATGAGATTCAAGAGGTTTTCGGGAATGATGTTATTATTCCACCATTCCCAGAGTTCTCTAATGTATTAGGGTTCCTTCACCTCTTATATGCTTGCTGTCAAGGAAAGTCGATTGATCTCACAGGAAAATTGAAAGCAAGCGAGAAGCGGAAGGCAAACAAAGAAAGCATTGAGAAGAAGGATCAAGTAGCATAATGGAAGAGATCTGCAATATTCTAATAATTGGCAGCAGAGTCTACGCCATAGAATCTAAGACTCTTTATTCGCAAGATTGTGCGAATAAAAAGAAACGAAAATAGATATAAATATAGCGTAGACACATATATCATTGATTTATTTAGAGAGGACAGTAACCCATGAGGTTCTGTCCTCTTTTTGTGTTTACTCTTGCATATCCCGAAGTGTGAGAAGTAAAAAAGATGTTTCCTGCGGGGGGAAAAACGAAAGGAGAACATTATGATACAACAGGCACAACAAATGCTGTGTGCAACTTGTAGCACAAAAAACAACGAACCTGAGGTTTGGCAGTTAGAAAAAATGCTGCGAATCCTAAAGAATGGTTACGAGCCAGACAGAATGGCAAGGCATATCGAGTGGTATGCTTCACCACATTGTCGGTATGGCATTTGCTGTCCGATGATTGAAGAAAGAAGAGCAAAAATCAATCGGCTCTCAAAAGAGGTTGAGGAATACATGGAATCTGTAATTACAAGCCATGACACCAAAACCTGTAAAGAAATACTGGAGTTATGCAGGGGGTATTTCCCTAGTGCATATCACTACTTTGAAAGGAGAATTATGGAATGATGTATTTCGCTTCATGCTCAGAATTCCACAATCTGGGCATATACAAAGAAGGTAGTGTCGAAGAGGTAGCCTACCTGTACAATACGACTCACACTTGGAATATGGGGCCTAAAGAAATTGGAATCATACTTCCTAGCAGCGGGTATCTCATTGACGAAGCCCCTTTAGTGGTGGGAAAGACCTTAGACCTTGATGCACTTAAAGGATATGCGTCAGAGTTACTAAATGCACCTGAAACAGTAGAAGCAGTTCAGAAATTAAAAATCCTTATACCAGACTTGGATATAGTGGGGGTGATGCAATGAGTATTGTACAAACCTTACTAGATGTATTCAAAGGTAAGCAATTTAACCTAAAGGATGCATACAAAGTAAACCCTGACGTAAATCCAGAGTCCGTAAGGGCTAGAATTTACGAGAATCTTGGGATCGCCTTTGAGAGAATAGGTCGCTCTCTCTACATAACAAAGGACGAATCCGTTCTTTTAATTGAGGGAAACGGAAGAAATCTCTCAGCTATAGAAAATGGAAAAATCCAGTTAGTTATAGCAGACCATCCGTGGGATACGCCGAAATCGACAAGGGGAGGAAATAGGAACTTTGCTGATTACGACACGTTCAAATATTCCGAGGAAGATTTTGTAGAAAAAGCACGTATTCTTGAAGACGGGGGGTTCCTAGTAGAGATCCTTCCGCCAGAATCCGAAGTCAATTATGAATATCTGTACGAAATTAAACAGATGGCGAAGAAGGCAGGATTTAAGTATTATGCAAAAGTTCCTTGGAAGAAAGGAACCTTCGTCTCAAATACTGGGCGAACGGCGAAAAATAGCGAGGATGTAATGATCTTCTCTAAAGGAAAAGCGAGAAACCTGCGACCAGATAAGCAAAGAGGACTGGATGAACAGGGAAATCCAACCAGGTTTATGTCGGGAGCAGCAGGAATGCTGCCCGCATGCTTCGATGTACAGGCCGTACCGAGAAGCAAGCAGATTTCGCAATCTGAAAAACCAGTAGAACTTTATGTTCAAATTTTAGAGTTTCTGACAAAGCCAGGAGAAATCGTATTGGATCAGTTCGCTGGAAGTGGCGTAACAGGAGAAGCCGCCATTAAAACGGGCAGGCGTTCAATTTTGGTTGAACTAAGTACCGAAAAAGTTCAGAAAATCGCTGAAAGACTAAAAGGCTTGACAGAATTACGCACTCTATCTAGTCCAAAGCCTTGTAACTGTTAAATGTAAACAGGCAGACCGTTAAGTGTCTGTCAGATAGAAAAATGGTGCCAGCATATCCTGTAAGGGTTGACTGCATTGCCAAACACCTAGAGTAATAAGAAAGAAATACCTATTGCAGATTATTCGTCTACAATAGGTATTTTTATTTTAATCCTCACTCAACCTAATGGAAAAAATTTCATAAATTACCACATCTTACAACAAATATAAATGTCTTTGTAGTATAATATAGGTATCGAAAAAGCAATGTTATCGTTATCAAGGAGGATTTGCAAGATATGAACAAGGAATATGCAAAGCAAATTTACGCATTGAAAATGACGAACAAAGACAATAAGGCTAAGGTTTTATCAGCCACAAGCAATCTTTCTTTTGTTGGAGAAAATGACGATAGCGACAAGAACACCCCTTTGCAGTTCTTTTCAGGATATTCTCGAATCCTTATTGACATTTTAGATATGACGAAAGGGCCAAGGTATGCTTGCTCTGTTAATTTAGAGCCAGAAGACATTTCCTATCTATTCGCAAAGACAAATCATGCTATGCAGGCTAACTTAATTATGAATGCAATGAATTCAGCAAAGCAGACAGAAGCATCACCACAGACTCCTGCATATACGCAGAAGATTACGATGGGAAAAGCAAAGGGATTAACGCCGGTACAAGCAATCCAGCAGGGAATTGATCTCACATGGAACATAGAGAGTCTTTCTAAGAATGTGAACGATCCAAAATTTGGAGCTGCAAACAGAAAGCAGATTGCAGCCATTCAAGAAGCCATGAATATCCCAAAGGAGAAGCTGGCAACACAGAATATCGCACCTGCAAGCACACCAATCGTACTGTTAAAGAAGGATAACCTTACAAGAACCAGCAAAAAGGATGCAAATGGAAATGTCATGGTATGCGATGTACAGATTATTTGTGATTACACTAGAAATTATCCATACCGCATTGATATTAAGAATGAATACTGTCCGCTTTCGCTATCTAGCGGTGGCAGAAGAACAGCAGAAAGAAGCAAGGCTACAAACACTCAAACCACATCCTACAATATGACAGAACAGGATTGGTTCTCTTTCATCAATGCTTGTGAAATGACAAAGAATCTCTTTGCTCAGAAGTTTGCAAGCGAAGCCATTGCACTTGCAAATAAATATGGCTGGAAGCCAAAAACCGATGCCACAAAAGAATCAAATCGCTCTAACAATACAAATAAAACTGTTGAATATCAGAAGGCTGCACAGCAGATTAGCACCACTCGTCAGACCGCAAAGGCTCAACCTCAGCAGGCAACAATGGAAGTTAAAAACCTTTCTGTGGTGACTTGTGGAATAGCCGAAACAAGAAAGGGAAATGTCGTGGTCCCTGTAAAGGAAAAGACAAGCAATGGTGGAAAGATCCTCTATCTGTGGTTTACAGCCCCAGATAAGGTGACTTGGCTCAATGCCTTTATAGAGGAAACAAAGAAACGTATCGTAAGGCTTGATGTTACCGCCAGGATCAAGGGCACAAATTTACAATATCTAGGTACTGTAAATAAGCAAGAGGCGGTAAACTAGAGGACTTATGATAGAAAAGCATGAAAGTTGTTATCAGATGTGCAAACGCAAACGGATATTATGAGACACCGAATGGATGCTATTATTTCTACAGAACAGCAGAAGTAAAGGACATTGATATTGCTACTGGTAAATATGTTCTCGGAAAAGTGAGTGAGTTAAAGGACAGTTGTGAGAATGGAGATCCAATATTTGATAATGATACTTTGAGAAGTTTTTACGATGTAAACATCAAAGAAGAAGTAAAAAATTATAAGACCATCTTAAAGAAATTCGCATAATAAAGTGGCTGACCTATCTGGCTGCGGGGAGAAAGGAAAAAACAATGGCAACAACGGTTAAGAATATGGACGGAAAAGAAGTTTATTGGGATGCAGCTGTAGCACTCATGGACGATGACATCAGAGAACAGCTTCACGAGGAAATGGCACCATGCACGGATCAGGAATTCTTTACCGCCTACGAAAAGGCCCACAAAGAAAAATTTGGCGAGGAATTCATAGTCAACTAAGATTTTTAAGCATAAGTCTGAATTGAAAGAAAATCCTAATATAATATAAAGTGAAGAGAAAAGAACAGAGTACAAGCGAATGAGGTCGCTTCGAGAAAACAGTCGGGATTTTTCAGAAACGGAAAGGATTGTGCAACCTCTAGCAGGCTTCAACGCCGTGGTGGAAAGTCCATTTGAAACGATATGCTCTCTTAGAAAAATCTGGCAGCGGTAGTCTACTCTTCCTTCAAACGTAAGACGAGTAGGGATGTGCCTTTACAGGGTTACACATAAATGCTTGTCCTCATTTCGGTCATAGAGAATGAAATATTTGTTCAAATAAACACCCAATAATCCTTTTTCATGGCTCTCGTGAAGGTTCGAGTCCTCAATGACCTCTCTGATAACATTTCCCCATTGTTGTCAGATAAAGGCTTTTGCCTTGTATCAACGTGCTATGGTAGGCAGCAGCCGAACCGATGCTCTACAAACTCCCCGAGCAGGTTTGGAATAGGTTCATCCCTATCGTTGATATTTGCCATATTATTCCTTTGGAAGAAATTTTGAAAGGCTTATAAGATGAAAAAAAGAGGAATTTCCATATTACTGGCTCTAGTTACCGTTATCTCTTTGGTGGGTTGTGGTAATGCTAAGAAAAGTAACAATCATAAAAAAACCGAGGGAGCAATCGAGAAGAGTAACATTGAGGTAAATGTACTGTTTCAAGGCGAAACCAAATTAGCGAAGCAATTACTCCTACAAGTCATAAACAACGGAAGCAAAACATGCTCCGTAGAAGTTTCCTATCCTGTATTAGACAAAAGCGGGAATAAAGTCAAAGATGTAGATGGAGAAGAAAGCCTTACACAAGAAGATGAACTGTGTGCAATCGCACCAAATGAATCAGAAGTCCTTTCTTTCTCATTGGTTAAAGAATATTGGGGAGACGATTCTACGATTGATATAAAGCACCCATCTATCGAAACAGGAAAGCCAGAGGGCTGCACCCCTCTTAAAAACATAACATTCACGGATCCTGTTGTGGATCTCGATTCAGAAAAATGGCCAGATGGCATGTATGGCATCAGTAATCTTTCCGCAACAAACCATACTGGAAAAGATATTGTAGATATGGATATTCGTCAATTCATTCTATTCTACAACGGAGATAAATGCATCGGTTTCGCAGAAAACTTTTTCTTATCCGATGGTATGCCATTTAATACCGCAGAAAAGAATGAAAAATTTACAAACAAACTGTTGGAGAATGGATACCAATACACACCTGTTGCAACCGCCCTTAATAAAGAGACCTGGTATCCACAGGAAGGCTCAGAGAGTGTCACTTTCGTAGATGATGCGTATTGTAGCAATCTGAGTTCTACAACAACCTATAAGACATATTATGGCGGATACGTGAAGTGTGACGAGGTTCCGCAGCTAGAAATCTATAAAAAGGCTATTCGTAGCATAAAATAAAATAGAAGGTCACTAGGAATAATCCTAGCGACCTGTATAATACGGAAAGTGAGGAAAATATTTGTTAAATATACCGTATAAGACACCTAGACGATGCTATGGAAGATATACAGAGTTTTCAGTTGCATGTAGGCATATCCCCTATGCCTTCCAGATAATCAAACATTTGGTGTGCGACATCGAAAGATACCTTGTCATTGGAAATGTAGTAAACAATCCATTCTCCAATTTGAATGAATTGTTCGAGTTCCGTATTATGACAAAGTTCAATATCTCTAGGAGTTAAATGAATGCCAAGCAGGATCATATTATCGTCAACAGATGCGTGCGGAGAAGTAGCAGAAATTTGAAATTCCGATGTAGTAAAGAGCCACTTCATTAGTTCTTTACGAGTAAAATCATAGCCTTCTCGAAAAGCTATGTATTTACGTTCATCAGAATCATCTAAATTCATAAACTTTGGATCCTTAAAAAGAACTGTCATATTAGACAGATACGGAATCTCACAGAATCGGCAAACGATTGTTGTCAATTCATCAAGTGAGTTAAAAAGTAGTCGATGCCTTACGGTTTGTATCCCTGATAAATTATTCATGATATGTCTCCCAAATTAAATTTATTCTTATAACGGTAATATAACACAGAAACCTTTAATTAGTCTTAAAAATATAAAGGAGTATAGGAGTATAGGAAATGAAAGAACACACATTTAATCAATTTGTAAAAGCAGGTCCAATCACAAAGGCATTCAACTTTGAGATCATTCCAGAGGGCAAGACAAGAGAAACAATCGAAAATCTTGGGCTTCTGGATGATGATGCACATTTCAGAGAATGCACAAAAGCAGCCACTCCATACATTGATGCTGTGGTAAGAAACATTGCAGACAAGGCATTGAGTAAGTTGGACTATGACTTCAACAAACTGGCTATAGTTAAGGATGATAAGAAGAAAAGAGAAAAAGAAGAGATTGTATTGGAGAAAGCTATCGCCCGATGCGTCAAAGAGAATCTTCCGACAGATATGAAGTCTACAAAAGACATTATGTCAGCGGCATTTCTGTCTACTGTACTTCCAGCGGAAGTCAAGAAGGTACCTACTCTTACTACTGAGGAAAAGGACAAGGCAGGAGTACTGTTTGAAGAGTTAAAGGGTAAGACACAATTACTCACAAAGTTCCTGCAAACACGAGTGATAGCACTTAATACATGGTTGCCACAAAGAGTAATCGAAAACTTCTATCGTTATACAGACAACTTTGACACGATTAACAACATTATCTCTGAAAAGTTACCCGTAGAGAATATAGAAGAGTTACCATCTATGCTTCTGCCTTCTTATTACAGTCAGTTTGTAACACAGGAAGGCATAAACGCTTACAATCTGCATATTAGTGGTATTTATACCGAGGATAAGGTCGTTATGCAGGGCTTGAATGAGATTATCAATATTCACAATCAGGTCGCAAAAAAGAATGGAAAAACCCAGATTGCGAAGATGAAGCCTCTTTACAAGCAGATCCTTATGCCATCTGAGAAAAGTTTTACGATTGAGGCATTAAATTCAGATAAAGATTGCGTAGATGTTGTTCGGAGGGCTTTGGCTCAGGTAGATAATGCGGAGTCTTTAGTAAACCATATTGCAAAAGCCAGAACTGAAAGCATGGTAGTAAGAGGCTCAAGATTGCATGGACTCTCTTATATCGGATTAGGCTCCCACGCAGAGTTACCAAATAGCATATTAGAAATTAAAACAGAGGAGTTTTTAGCAGAACACAAAAAACTAACCAAGAAGGGTGAAAGAGAACTGAATGGAATAGCAGCAAAGGTTCGTTCTAGCACATACAGTCTTGATTACATTGAGAAAGTAGCCCCTGGCATTACCGCATCTTACAAAGAAGAAGTTAGTGATACCATGAAGCTCCTTAAAGAACTGGCAGTATCCACAGAGCGTGTAATTAGTGATCCATCTAATATCTCAACATCAAAGACTGCATTAAAGACTATAAAGGACTTCTTTGATACCTTTACAGAGCTTCGTACAATGATTGGTATTGTAGGTCGTTCCGATAATAAAATGGGAGAGAACGATTTCTATAACCGTTACGACGAACTGAATGCGTGTCTTACGGTTACATGGAAGGCAGAAAACCTCTTTAGAAACTATGTAACGAGAAAGCCCGTAGATGCTCATGCAAAGACAGAAACAGTCCTTGGCACCGCACTCAGAAAAACAAGTTTATGGTGGAAAAAAGGTGACTTACTAAAGGTTCCGTCACAGCTAATGACCTGTGAAGATGGTAAATACTACTACTACCTGCCACTCCCTGTATCCATTGGTGGTAGAAACATTGATCCACAGGGTAAAGACGATAACTGTATGCTTATGAGCCAGATTAAGGTACAGGATGCTGTAAAGTGGATTCCTGCGCAAACATTCACAAAGGCTAAAAAGTATTTTTCAGAAAACCAGAGCAAGGACACCTACACAATAGAAGAGAAGGTTCACGAGCCTGTAACAATCACAAGAGAAGTATCCGAGATTTATGAACGCAAACTCCACACAAAAGGAGCGTTGCAGAATGGCGAAGAAACTGAGGAAGAATATAGGAAAAACCTTTTGGCTGTTCTTAATGTAATTGATACCTTTGCCAGAAACTATGTCTTATATGACAGTTTCGAGATTAAGACAAAGCCTATCGAGGAATATGAGGATGCTAAACAGTATTATGATGAACTGAATCTTTGTCTTACGCCTGTAATTGAGTGGGTTACTGGAAATAAAAGATTACTGGATGAAGGCGTAGCAAATGGATCTCTCCTAAAGTTCCTAATTCACTCCCGTAACCTCTATGCACCTGCTGAGTACACAGAAGCAAGAAAAACATCTTATACAAAGATGCTCTCCTTTATTCTTAGCCCTGCTAATAAAGGACAGATTACACTGAACTCTCGCCCTGTTCTAATGTATAGACCAGCTGTTATTAGTGAAGAACGCATTGTAAAGCATAAGAAGGGAAGTATTCTTGTTTCTAAGAACACAACAAGGGGTGAACATATCCCAGATGAAATCTACAACGAGTTGAAGCTATATTTCAACCAGAACAAACCTCTCTCAGATGAAGGTGCCCAGTATTTCAATGCTCATAAGAATGAGATTTCTCACCACAAGGCTGAGACAACTATCATTAAGGATAAAAGATATACCATGGAAAAATTCTTCTTAAATATGTCTTACAAGAAGAACGCAGATACGATTGAGTCCAAAACCTTATCCTATGACTTGAATAAAAAGATGAAGGCCTATGCCGCAGCAGGATGTAACGTACTGTCCGTTATTCGTTCACGCAATGATCTGGTATATGTTTCCGTTGTAGACCAGAATAACAATGTGTTAGAGGAGCGTTCTTTGAATGTGATTGATGGAGTTGACTTTGCTGGAAGGATCAAAGAAGCTGCACAAATCAAGCAGAAAGATAAGGCAGAGAACTGGAAGTATGACCGTAAGATCAAGGACTTAAAGACTGGCTTTATCTCAAGGGCTATCTCCGAGATTGTATCCCTTGCGGTAAAATATGAAGCCGTGATCTGTATTGAATACTTATCTCAGAACTTTAAGGATAAGTATTCAGCACTTGATGATACGGTTTACAAGTCATTTGAAACTGCCCTGGTTTCTCGCTTATCCGACCTGTGGTTCAAGAATATAGATGAAGGAAAAGCAGGAAGTATGTCTAATCCCTTACAGTTGGCTACCAATAATGGAAACTCTTTTCAAGATGGAATTCTCTTTTACACAGGACAGAAGTACATTAAGAAAACAGATCCAGAAACAGGATATGCCGACCTATTTGACACCCGTTTTATCACAACAATTACAAACAAGAAATCCTTCTTTTCTAAGTTTTCTAGCATTAGATACAATGCAGAAACAAAGAAGATTGATATGGAGTTTGATTACGGGAACTTCCGTACATTTGCTTTAACATCTAAGACAAAATGGAAGATCTCCATTGGTGGAGAGGGAACAATATATCAGAGAGAGCAGAAGTGTAATGTTTACGAGCCACAGGTATCAAAGATACTCGTGCTTGCTATGGAACAAAGTGGCGTAGCACTTACATCGGATCTGTCCGACCTTGCCAGAAATGGAGAACTGCCAAACAATGTAACTAACGCATTATGGGATGTGTTCACCGTTACAAGGACTGGAATCGTAAAAGCACACAATAACAAGTCAGCGGTATTTATATCACCTGTAACAGGAAAGAAATATCTCGCCTCCCATGTTGCTGCTCTAAACCTCGCCAAGAAGTTTAGAATCGAACTTTCCGAGGGAAGAAAAGAAGAATGGATTGATTACGTTCAGGTATAACCCAAACTTTTTTCTAAGGGAAAAGCGGATAATTTACCTACAAAATTGATATAAATATATCGTAAATACATATTATGTTTGATTGAGAAGATGAAGTAGAAGCCATTTTTGTGGCTTCGGCTTCATCTTTTTTGTATTTACCGCTTTGCGACTGTCGGCAAGGTGCTTTCAATTTAGATGGCTCCTCTGACAGAAGGAGCAAGAAAGCAGGTAATATGTTAAACATTTTTTCTCTCATTGCAGCCACGACAGCTGCAATCATTTTCTTTGCAGCAGCAAAGAGCAAGAAAAATGAAGAAGAGTACGAATTCTTCATTGTATACGCACTAATTGGAATTTTCTGTGTGTTGATTGCTTTTGTGTCGATTATCCAGCTTGTAGGATATATCGCATCAATGCCAGGCGGTATTATCGCCTGTTTAATTGCAGCATCGTTATTAGTTAAAGATTAAATAACTAATAATAACTATTCCACAGGCCAAGCGATTGGCTTGTGGAATTTTTATAGGAAGGAAATTCTAATGCTAGGATTTAAAAAAAGTTCTTTGGATAAAATTGCAGAAGGCAATGCCAACTGGGATTATTACTTAAATAAAAAAGAAAATTTAAGCGAATCCTATGTTATTGCAATGGCTAAGGAAAATTCAGATGCAAATGACAACATATTTGGAGATGTTCAATATTTTAGAAAAATAGTAAAGGAACATCCAAGTAAGTATTGTCTAACAGAACTAGGCAAAAGTTTATCCAAAATCTTCGTAGAAAACCCCTACCTCTAAGCGAAGTGTAGGTAGGGGATGAATACGAGTCTTTAGAAAGGAGAAAACTATATGTATCTTACCGTCAAGCAACAAGTAAAACACTTATCCAAGGAAGATTATCTTACTATCAAGGAACTTTGCCATACTGCAAAGAACCTGGCAAACGAAGCTATCTATAATGTACGCCAGTATTATTTTACAGAAGGCGAGTTTCTTAAATACGAAAAGAATTATACTCTTCTAAAGAACAGCCCTAATTACAAAGCGTTAAACTCTAATATGGCGCAGCAAATTCTTAAAGAAGTAGATGGCTCTTTTAAGTCATTCTTTGGCTTGCTGAAACTGGCAAAGCAGGGAAAATACTCTTTCAAGGACTGCAAATTGCCACATTATCTTCCTAAAGATGGATACACAACACTTGTTATAGGTTTTGTGAGACTTAATGGAAATAAACTAATACTTCCGTTTTCTAATGGCTTCAAAAAAACACATAAAGCTGTCGAGATAACAATACCGCCCATACTACTTGATAAAAAGGTTAAGGAAATTCGCATCATTCCTAAAGCAAAAGCAAGGTTCTTTGAAATTCAGTACATCTATGAAGCTGAATGTGTTCAAAGAAATCTTAACACAAACAACGCACTTGCACTTGATTTAGGCGTGAACAATCTTGTAACCGCAGTCTCAAATATAGGTAAATCGTTCATCATAGACGGAAGAAGGCTTAAATCCATCAATCGGTGGTTTAACAAAGAAAACGCCCGTCTGCAGTCCATAAAGGACAAGCAACACATTGGTAAAGGAACTACTGACAGACAAAAGGCGATTGCGAGAGATCGCAACAACAAAGTCAATGATTACTTGAACAAGGCTGCCCGCAAGATTATTAACTACTGTGTATCCAATGATATAGGCACGCTGGTTGTCGGATACAATGTCACATTCCAAAAGAACATCAATATGAGCAAACAAAATAATCAGAACTTCGTCAATATTCCGTACGGACAACTTCGCAGTAAACTTGAATATCTTTGCGAACTAAATGGCATCACATTTGTAAAGCAGGAAGAATCCTATACATCCAAGGCATCCTTCTGGGATAAGGACAACATTCCCGTTTACAATGCGGATAATCCGAAAGAATATCAGTTTAGTGGCAAGAGAGTACATCGCGGACTTTACAAAACGTCAACTGGAAAAACATTAAACGCGGACATCAACGGTGCGCTGAATATCATGCGTAAAAGTAACGTTGTGGATCTTGGAATCCTATACGCTAGAGGCGAAGTGGACACGCCTGTAAGAATAAGGATTGCCTAGTAATAGGTGGAAACTTAAATATCAAACTTCTTAAATAAGAATAAGTGGATTTTTCCACTTATCTTTAGAAGCTCCGACTTCTAAGGCATTAGCCGTAGGTCGGAGAGGTTCACTGAAAGGATAAACACAAAACCTGTTAAAAATATCAGACAAGTGCTGTGTTGCTATGAAAGAAGAACCATTAAGAAAATGGGGATTAGAGCATAGCAGAGAGTACACAATGATAGGAGTGCGAAAGGCAGAGGGTGGCAGAAGAAAATATTCTGTTTGTTTTAATAAACAAGCAAAGAAATTTCAACCATTAGTACCGCTAACGGATGAATGGTTGGAGTGGTTTATTAACCTTTTCGACATAAGCCTACCAAATGTCTACAAACAAGGTATCGAACGGACAGGATGCGTCGGATGTCCGTTCTCATATCATCTGAATGAAGAACTCTCATTTTTAGCTTCTCACGAGGAATACATCTCAGAAAGAAGGAAAGCAGAGCGAATCTGGGAACCAGTCTACAAAGAATACAGAAGGCTTGGTTACAGGTTAAAGGAAGATTCCTGCAAAGGGCAAATGAACATTTTCCAGTTATAAAAAAGACAGTCACGACTCTGATTATTCAGAGGAGTGGCTGTTTCTTGCTTTATAGAATAAAATGTATTACAATATTTGCAGATTTGAGGGTTTGGAACCTTGTTAAAATGTCTACTTGTTAGACGGATTTTCTAAAAAAATAATAACTATATTCGGTTTGGAACCTTGTTAAAATGTCTACTTGTTAGACCTCTGAGAAGAAAAAAAAGGGTTCAGAAATGGTTTGGAACCTTGTTAAAATGTCTACTTGTTAGACAGAAGCCGAGTCAAGTCTGCCATGTGAGGCAGGTTTGGAACCTTGTTAAAATGTCTACTTGTTAGACTACTACGAGGGAAATAAAAGAACTGTTTGGGGTTTAGAACCTTGTTAAAATGTCTACTTGTTAGACCACAAAGCGGATGCAGGAACTGGGGTATCGGTTTAGAACCTTGTTAAAATGTCTACTTGTTAGACTTATGCCATTATCAATGTAAGTCTTCTCCAGGTTTAGAACCTTGTTAAAATGTCTACTTGTTAGACTGAATTCATTGCAAGCCCTGATTCGGTTCAGGTTTGGAACCCTGTTAAAATGTCTACTTGTTAGACTTATGACAAGATGATTACGGAACTTATGGGGTTTGGAACCCTGTTAAAATGTCTACTTGCTAGACTTTTGTTGTTACATATTTTGTTCTATTTTGGGTTTGGAACCTCGTTAAAATGTCTACTTGTTAGACACGGGTTATATTCCCCTTTTTGAGGGAAACGGTTTGAAGTCATATTAAAATGTCTACTTGTTAGACACGGTGGAGGTCTCGCTTTCAAAAAAACGAGTTTTAGAACCTTGTTAAATTCTACTTGTTAGACGAGACTGTATTTTTGAGATTTGATGCTGATGGTTTGAAGCCTTGTTAAAATGTCTACTTGTTAGACTTGTGCCTTTATCAATGTAACAAGTACATCGGTTTGGAACCTTGTTAAAATGTCTACTTGTTAGACTTGAAAGCTCTGTGAATGGCAAATTATATAGGTTTGGAACCTTGTTAAAATGTCTACTTGTTAGACGAGACTGTATTTTCGAGATTTGATGCTGATGGTTTGGAACCATACTTAAATGTCTACTTGTTAGACTTAAATATCCGTATAAGAATATAATTGAGTACATTTTTTCTACTCATATACAAAGTAAAAAACCGACGTGCAAACGTCGATTTTTTTTGGATAAAATCGGAACTGCATAAAATCTGGAATATAACTATATACAGAGAGAAAAATATATTGTGGAAAGGAATGATGCCTAAATGATATTAAAGCAAGCATACCCAATGACTAGAGAAACATGGAAAGCAGTAGGAGTGGATGAAGAAATTCCATCGGACTACGATCCAAAATATCATGGTCTTAAACATAGAAATGTAGCCATAGGAGAGATTGGCTCAGGAGAAGAACGTTCCTATATTATTGAACCATTCTTTCCTCAAATCTTAGAAATGGTATTTAATCACGAGGTAAAGGTACACATTGACCTGTATGCAGATCCAGCAGTTGTTGTTGAGAAGGATGGAAAAATCGTGCTCCACAATGCTGACGTGGAATCTATCAAAATTCACCTTGATAAGGTGATTAGCAAAATTCCCGAACCAAATCGAATCCATGCAATGACTGAAATCAGACAAAGCCAGTACAATCAATGCTCCATTGGTAACATCACAAGAGTTGTAAGGCAGAAACTAACCGACTTACTTCCCAAAGGCATACTTTTTCCTGGCATGAAACTAAATTATGACTTTATGCGGCTGTACTTCATGGAAAAATACAATTTAGACTTCTCTCCAGAGAAGAACTCCTTACAGGAAAAACTCAGAAGAATGTCTAAGACAGATCTACTTTCTGTATATGGTAGCATGGTAGAAACAAGAAAAACAGGAGCAACATGGTATGAACCAGGTGCTACCTTAATAAGAGAAGGTGCAACGATTGATGAAATTGAAGAAGCATATCTCAGAGAACTAGAATTTAGATTTTTTAGCGGTCAGATCAGTTAGGAAAAACGATGGATAAAAACAAGATATTAGACATTACAGAGGATGCAATGCAGTGCTTAGACGAACTTTCGTTTAATCATTGTGTTAATGTTGGGAATACTGCATTGTTGGTAGAGAAAGCCCTAGGACTGAAAGACACAGCCTTATCAAGTGCAGCATTTGTACATGATATTGGCAAGCAGTATATTGCACCAATGGTATTGTATAAAAAGGGTAGATTAACTCCGTTGGAGCGAGAAATTGTAGACTACCACGCATTCTACGGATACAAATTGCTATCCGATAGAGGAGTAGATATGGAAATATGCTACATTGTGTTATACCATCACGGGATAGATGTTAAAACCACACATGATGTAAAGCCTTGTTTGGATAAGAAGGTAATTGCATATTCAAGAATGTTACACACCATTGATATTTACTGTGCCTTGACAGAAAACAGACCATTCAGAGGTGCCTTAACACCGAAAGAAGCCATTTCCGTCATGGAAGAAGAGCCATCTACACTTCACTTGCCGACTTTTGAAGTATTGAAAGAACTCGCAAAGAAAAACTGAGGCAGCAGAACAACTATGAGAATACCTATTGCAGCTCAATCTGTGATAGGTATTTTTTCGTTCAAAAGCCATTTTTCACTTTGCGATTTGTCTGAATTAAAAGGATTAAAAAGTATAAATATAGTATATGGAAGGAGAGCCTATGATTAACAGTATAGATACAAAAGTTCTTGCAAACAAGGCATTAAACAAAACCATTCAGTTAGAAGAGAATGATATTGAATTAAGAAGAAAGCAGATAAAACACATGAGGGATCTTCCTCGTATATATAGTCTTACAATTACAGGAATCTCATTCATTTTCTTCACCATCAATCATCTGAAAAGCAAAGAAGATATTGTACCGATGCTATTCGTGATTCTTTCCATGGCATTAGGATTAGGAATATCTTTTCTGATAGATAAACTGTTTAACAAGCTACATTTACCTAATCAGGCAGATAATGTAGCGGAGGTAAAATAAATGAAAACTGTCATTTGCACCGAGAAGCCATCTGTTGCAATACAAATATGTAAAACACTTCATGTTGATGTTGCTATGGATGGATATATGGAGTCAGATGAATACATTGTTACTTGGTGTCTCGGACATCTTATTAGGTTAAGTTATCCAGAAAGTTATAATCCAGAGTTAAAAAAATGGAGCCTAGAAGCACTCCCGTTTTTCCCCGATAAATTTTTTTATGAGATTATCCCTACAAAGAGAGTAGAAAAACAGTTTAAGGTAATCCGTGAAATCTATAATCGCCCAGATGTAGGAACAATATTGTACTGTCCTGATCCTGCGAGAGAAGGAATTTATATACAGTATCTAGTCCGCCAAGAAGCAGGAGTCAATGAAGGAGTTGAGGAAAAGGTAATCTGGATTAACTCCCAGACGGAATCAGAAATCCTGCGTGGAATTCGTGAAGCAAAGCCATTATCAGAGTATGAAGATCTTGCAGCTGCGGGTAAAATGAGAGCCATTGAAGACTATGTAACAGGCATCAATTTCACCAGAGCACTTACAGTAAAATACGGATATAAAATACTGCATACTGCTGGACTAGATAAAGGTTCTATTTCTGTTGGTAGAGTAATGTCCTGCGTGTTGGGGATGATTACAATGCGGGAGCGAGAAATTGCAAACTTTAAGCCGACACCTTTTTATAAATTAGTGGCAAAAAAAGGAGAAATTGTTTTTGAATGGAAGGCAAAAGAGCCGAGTAAATATAAAGATTCTCCGCTCCTATATGATGAATCAGGATTCTTAGCAAAAGAGAGTGCTGAGGGATTAAAAGGGGAATTACAAGGAAAAAACTTTACAATTAGTGATATAAAGACAACCCATTCTACAAAACAAGCCCCGTTACTATTTAACCTTGCGGAGTTACAAGCTGAGAGTGCGAAAGTATTCCACATTTCCCCTGATGAAACACTAGCCACAATCCAAAAATTATACGATAAGAGGCTTCTTTCATATCCTCGTACAGATGCGAGAGTGCTTTCCACGGCGATTGCAAAAGAGATAGACACAAACCTGGCAGGCATATCGAAACTACCAGAATACAGTCAAATCGTGTCTATCATCAATAAGTATGGTACAGCCAAGAATATTGCAAACACAAAGTATACGAATGATGAAAAGATAGAGGATCACTATGCCATCATACCAACGGGTGAAATCTCAGGATATAAGGAATTAGAAGGATTAGAGAAAGAAATGTACGATTTCGTTGTAAGACGGTTTCTAGCAATCTTTCTCCCTCCCGCAGAATATGACACCTTAGAGATAAAGGCAATGTGCGATGGAGAGCCTTTTCAGTCAAAAAAGAAATGCCTAGTAAAAAGAGGATACCTATCCCTTTACAAGGGAAATGAGAAGCAAGAAATAAAAGCAAATGTATTTCAGAAGGGGGAATCCTTTATTCCAGATAGTATAGAGATCAAGGAAGGCTCTACGCAGGCACCAAAGAGATATACGTCAGGTTCTATTATCCTGGCAATGGAAAACGCTGGAAAACTCATTGAAGACGAGGAGTTAAGAGAGCAGATCAAGTCCTCTGGAATTGGAACATCAGCCACACGAGCAGACATCATACAGAAGCTAGAAAAAAACAAGTATATCTCCTGCAATGCCAAGACACAAGTGTTAACCCCAACCAACCTAGGACAAATTATCTTCGATACATTACTCCTAACCATACCAGAAATCCTAAGTCCAGAAATGACCGCTTCATGGGAGAAAGGACTAGAGTATGTGGCAAAAGGAACTGTTACAAAGGAAGAATTCCTAAAAACCTTGCGGGCGGACATCGAGAAGAAAATTAAAGCAATAAAAGAGAATGACATAACAAACATTCTCCTCGACAAGATTAAGCCTTATGCAGGAAAATCCAAATTAAAAGAAGCACATGAAATTCCTGCAAACTGTCCGTATTGTGGCAAGCCTATGCGTTGTACATCAACGGGTTCGTATGTATGCTCTGGATGGACGAAAGAGAACCCAACGTGCAATTTCTTTATGCAGCCAAAAGTAAGCAAGAATGGTCCAAAATTAACAGAGAAACAAGTAATCGAAGGGCTTACTACAGGGCGGATCAATGGTATAAAAGGTTTCAAGAGTAAAAATGGTAATACGTTTACCGCTGATGTGATCCTAAAAAAAGCAGTAGTCAATGACCGCCGCTTTGTAAATTTTGTCTTTGATTTCCCAGAGAAGCAAGAAGCAGGAGAAGATAGAGAAACAGATATTTTGTGTCCTGTATGTAAGGAAAAGAAATTGTTGCTTAATAACCTGTGCTACCATTGTTCTACTAAGCATGTATCCTCATATTTGCCAAGGGGAAAGAAAACATCCATTGAGATGGAGTTCAAGATCCCGCTCATGCTCAATGGTCACAAATTAACCGAAGCAGAAGTAAAACAAATTTGTGAGGATGGAAAAACGAAAGCAAGGTTGAACTTCTATTCCGAAAGGAAAAAGAGGAACTTTGATGCACGATTAGTCTGGGATTCCAGCACAAATAGTATTTCATTCTCTTTCGATAAAAGTTAAATGGAGGTAGTTCTCAATGAAAGGAAAAACTTTAACAGAAGGGCAGAGTGCTATGAAAACTCTCACGAAAAGACGCTCTTTAATGAACCAATGGTACGGATTTATCCTGTTATTGATGATAATTCCAATGCTGCTTTACACAGCTTCGGCTGTGTGGAGGGCTGTAAAGAAGGATCAGCTACCTATCACAAGTGGTTCGATTACAATTAGGCAGCATACGGACTCTGGCATATACAAGATTAAAGACAAGGGAAACGAGGTAAGAAATGGGAACCTGTTTTATAGAGTCCAGATCGGTGACTATACATTAGAAGTTCCATCTGACGTTTATAAAAATTCCCTAGAAGGTAAGGGAGAAATTGCAACCGATATTTATTCACTTAAAGCAACATCATCAGAAAGATGGATGTTTGATATATTTGGGAATCGTTCGGTCACAAAATTTCATCTAAGTGCATTAGGACAGGGAGAGTTCACGGAGCAGGAGATTGCGGACTTTGGTTCAAAGGCACCCGCCTATCTAACTGCATATAAGAAGAATTATCTTCACCATACACAAATGCCAGAACTTCCATCTGACGTTTCGTTTACAAGGTAATATTATGTTGGAATTTAACACGCCGTGATTGATATTTTACATGATTAAAGTTGTGTGGAGTGTTAATAGAGAGATAAAAAGAGAGGAACAACCGTGAAGTATATCATCTGGAGAGATATCGTCTGGGATAAAAGACATAGCGGCCAGGTATTCACCGAAGAATACGACAACAAGGAAGAGGCGGTTCGAGAGGCAGACCTCATTTGGAAAGAAACCACAGACGAAGAAAAGAGACACTTTGTAGATTTTCTTGTTCTGGAATCGGTAGATCCTGATGAAAATTCTGTCAATCATTACGATGGCAATGAAGTCAAAAGATACATTTGACATAGCAGAAGAGCGAAAGTATTGAGTCAAGGAAAGTTGGGTTTTCAATCTGGAATCAATGCACAACATGCCGTATTGTATCAATATAGGAAGGCAAGACCATGGGTGATGGAGTTATACGCAAAGTAGTTGTATTCAGTGTATGGTGCATGAGTATATCTATTTGTATTATATTTCTTCAAATTAAACACATGACACCAGAGAAAATATTTGCATTGCACCCTGAATATTTTGTATGTTTTGTTATTGGTAGTTTATTATTGTTAGGTTTGATTGAACAAAAGGATTTTTCTAATCGTAGAGATGAACAAAAAATAAATTTCTCAAAAGCGGATAAATTTATTTGAAATACGATATAAAGTAAATGTAAATACATTATTATGTTTGATTAAGAGAGACTGAACACACCCGTATTCGGTCTCTCTTTTTCTTTGCACTTAGGACAAGTGCAAATCACAAAATGTAAGGTCGGAGTCCAGACCGCAGTGCATATCGCACACCCCTCTGCAAAGGGTTGGAGAATTTTTAATCCCCTCTTGCAGGAGGGGATAAGAGGTAAAAAGATGAACGAACCTAACGACATCCAAATTCTCTGCATAGCGGAGATTGAGGAAATCGTGCAATCATACTTTCGTTGTAGAAACGGAACAAGGTTGCACGACAAAAAATGGTTGCATAAAGAGCTGTTTAGCCCTGGCATGCTTCTATTATTTCACATTGCATACGATTACGATGCAAAGAAAGTGGCTGAGAAATGGGAAGAGTTAATTGCCTCAGATGATTTCTCACGAAAAAAATGGACTATGTTAAAAAAGGAAAACCGCATGGTCTAAACAACTAAAAGCCTAAAGGAGGGGCAAAAAATGAATAACGTAATTTTAATGGGCAGACTGACAAAGGATCCAGAAATCCGTTACGGACAGACAAGCAACACAGGAGTTGCATCATTTTCTATTGCAGTTGATAGAAAGATGAAGAATAAGGATGGGGAAACCCTTGCTGATTTCTTCAAAGTCTCCTGCTTCGGACAGAAGGCTGTCTTTGCTGAGAAGTATCTTCGCAAGGGCATTAAGATTGTTCTGAAAGGAGAGATTCGGAACGATAACTACACAAATAAAGAGGGCCAGAAGATATACGGCACCCAGATTATCGCAGACGAAATTGAGTTTGCGGAGCCTAAAGCTAGCGGAAAACCAGAACTCCCTGCGCTTGGCCCTGTGCTTGGAGATGTGGAGACCACAACCACAAATACCAGGGAAGAACAGGATAAAGCTCTGATTCAGCAACTAACAGAGGATCTACCATTTCTATAAAATGGAGAACCTAAAACAGAACAAACAGCCGCTTTTCTCCCATCGGAGAAGAGTGGTTGTTTTAGATTGGAGGACAGATGAAAGTATATGACGTATATCTCTCCGATGCACCGAATGATGCAATGCGTTGTATTGCAGAAAGCAAAGCGCAGGCTCGAATTTTTGGAAGAAGATATATTAAGGAGTGGAATTTATCCGCTGTTGTATTAAATGTAGAGGAAGTCAAAGGCGTAACCCCAGAGGACTTCAAGAATAGAAAGGAATAACGAATCCTGCATAAATGCAGGTTGTGTGTTGGGTAAAGTAAAACAGATTCACACATAAAGTTTAGTAAATTGAGTTGCCTGACGAGAAACAAAACAAGCGGGAATCACTCGTTCCAATACCGCACAGCAACGGGTTGGCTAAGTTGTCGGCATTAAAGTACGCTAAAAAACGCTAGCTGACTAAACTATCCACATTACGGATTTGTAGTGTGGTGTTATGAATGACAATGAATTCCTGCTGTTTGACAGGATTCAGAAAATTAAGTCCGTAGTAGAAAAATACGGACAGGAGAGTTTTTATATTTCATTCTCTGGAGGTCGTGACAGCACTGTATTGAGTGCAGTTGTGGATCTTGCATTGCCTTCAAATACTATTCCAAGAGTCTACTGTGACACAGGAATAGAATATCGGCAAATGAGAGAGCACGTAAATACTCTTCAAGAAAAAGACAATCGCATTGTGATACTAAAACCAGAAATCCCTGTTAAGAGAACATTAGAGCAATTTGGTTATCCATTTAAGAGTAAAGAGCATTCTATGTATGTAGATATTTACCAAAGGAATGGCATGACTGCAACTGCTGAAAGGTATCTAAACCCAGAGGAAGGCAGGAAAACATTCGGCTGCCCCGACCTTCTTAGATACCAATTCACAGATGAATATAAATTGAAAACGTCTGCGAAATGTTGCGACAAGTTAAAGAAAGAGCCAATGCTAAAATATTCTTCAGAAACAGGGAGAAAAAACGTAATGGTTGGTCTGCTTGGAGATGAAAAAGGGCAACGAAACAGTGCAAGATGTATTTCAAAGCGGCATGGCGGTATTCATTTCAAACCATTGATTGCAGTAAATAAAGAATGGGAAGAATGGTTTATCGAAGAATACAACATAGAACTCTGTGTCCTTTACACAAAATATGGTATGGAAAGGACTGGGTGTGTTGGTTGCCCCTATAATATTCACTTGCAGCGAGATTTGGATATGCTATCGGATATAGATAATGTATCCAGAATGCAAGCAGAGGAACTGTGGAAGCCTGTATATCAAGAGTACAGAAGACTCGGATACAGACTTCGTAAATCCACACCAAAAGAAGAGGGGCGGCAAATGAGTATCTACGACTTTATGTAGATATTAGAAAGGAAAAACTATGCAGAAACAGAAAGATATCGAAAGAGCCTTTGAAACCATTAAGAAAAATAATGATGGTTTCTCTTTCTCGGAATATGTATTAGAACTAATCATTAACAAAGATTGTGATGAAATCGTAGAATTGCTTAATGATTACAAGTCCAAGTCAGAGGCAGAAAGAAAACTGATGGACTTGGTAACAATTCGCTTATGCGGATACTCAATAGAGTCCATTATGGATATGTATATCTCCAGAAATGGACTAGAACTGGAGAATCCCACGGATCCCATGCTAAAATGTCTGAAATTCACCATTCTAGTTATGGGTGAAAGAGAAGAGAACTGGATTCTACCTGTTGAAATAGGAAAAGATCCAGAGTTAGAATTTGATAAGTGGCTCGCAGAAATCTGTTTTTGCGACAGCTACGAAATACTAGACATAAAGGAATTAAATGACGATGAATCACTAAGATTCCTTTTGAAAATGAACGCAGATCTTCACGAACCATTTGCACAGGCGATATTGGCCGCAAATGGTTGGGCATAAGGCATTATCCCGTTGGTTTCGTAAGAAGCCAGCGGGATTTTTTTTATTTCATTGCATTACAACATTTTTCAACATATAGGTGGTAGAATATAGAAAAAAATACATTACGGAGGAATGATATTGACAATTCACGAATATAGAATAAGAAAATTTATTAACTGGCTATTTTGGATAACAGGCCCAATTTGTATTATGGGAATTATCTATCTGAATTATAAATTTATGATGCTTCATGGGCTTGGAAACTATGAGGAATACGGAATAAGTTACAATAATATTGTGGAGAAGAAAGAGTACAGCAGGCTTTTGTATTCTATGTTTGCTCATGCGAACTTGAAGCACTTTGTAGGAAATATGGTTTCGCTGTTAATCTTTGGGCTTCCTGTCGCAAATAGAGAGAACGCACTAAAAACCTCCATCATATACTTAGGTAGTGGTTTCACAGGAAGTATTACATCTCTAGCCTTCTATCACTACATTGGCAATGATATGGTCTGTTCGATTGGAGCATCGGGAGCAATCATGGGTATGTACGGAGCGTGCATGGCAATGAATTTTGCTTATGGCACAGGGAACAAGACAAAGATCATTGTTAGAACTCTGTTAGTCTGTGTATATATGAGTTTGGGAGCAAATATAAACATTGCCTGTCATTTAGGCGGTTGTATTGGTGGCTTTATTATCATGTTACTGTTTAGTATCAAGGACAAGTACAAGTGGGCTGAACAGGATGTGATTGCTGCATCCACAAATGTACTGCATACGCCTGACCTTATGTACGAAGCAGGCTCTCACGGAAAGTACATCTATGTGCCTGGCAGATCTGAGAAAAGAATCGAGAAAAGAAGAAGAGAAGCTGCAGAGCGAGAGCAGGCAAGTCTTAATTCACTCCATTCCGCAGGCAATGATATTCCATAAAAGAAATCCATAATAAAGTGCTAAAAAGTCCGACTTTACACATTTATCTCCTATAAATATAGTAAGGAGATAAAATCATGGAAGAAAACAAATTCAAAACATACGAAAAATTATGCACGATCGCAGCGAATTTTGCTGTCATAATGACATCTGCGTTCTTTATAACAGATTGTATAACCGTAGGCGGTTTCTCATGGTACACATTACCAATCCGTCTAGGTTTCTTTCTAATGGAAATCATTCATTGGTTTCTATATAAAAAGTTAAAGGACTATCGAAAGAAACGTATCATTCTCACATCCGTTCCGCATATGGCATTCTGGTGTATGTTTTTTTGCCACATAATTATGAACGAAGCAGGTTCCACGACAAAGGCGATTTTACTCCTGTTTTTTGCCCTGCTTACATCAGGATTTACAATGCCATACCACTTTACAGTTATATCAACGGTAGCCTTCGCCGTAGAGAGTGCCCTGATGTTGATTCTTTTACCACCTTCCGATTTACTGGTGTCTTGCATCTACATTGGATCTGCACTTATGGTTATTCTTTTTACAAATTATTACATAGACCAGAATTACTCTATCCAGTACAAAGCGGAAGAAGAGTTGAAAAAAATATCGATTACGGACACCCTAACAGGAGTATATAATCGTAAAAAGTTAGCTGACATTATGATAAAGGGAACACGAAGGCTAAAAGGAAGACTTCCTATTACGATTCTAATGATTGATATAGACCACTTTAAGAGAGTTAACGACACATACGGACATCAAGCAGGTGACAAGGTATTAAAAAATGTAGCATTAACAATCTCTGAACTAACACGTTCCGAAGATATTGTTATCCGTTGGGGCGGGGAAGAATTTGTCGTATTACTTATCAATTCGGATTTAGAAGGAGCAGTTGCGGTAGGCAGCAGGATCAGGGAAGCAGTAGAAAAGAGCAAAGTTACAATTTCGGTCACAATTTCGGTAGGAGTAGCAGCATACAATGACAACCTAGACGAAGCCATTCGCACAGCCGACCACCGATTATACATAGCAAAGGAAAATGGAAGAAATCAAGTTGTATACATCTCCTAACAAATTTATAAAAGCAGAAACAAAACAAATCATTTTCTCTTAGGAGAAAATGATTTTTTCTTTGGGAAAACATTTTTGAGAATTTTGAGAGTATAGAAATATTTTTTATACCAAAAGAAACGTGTATAATGAAATATACCAAAAGTTAAAGAATGACATACCTATTTCTGCTAAATTGAATACAATGAATAACAATAGACAAAGAAACGAACGTTTCTCTTGGTATAAATCTGTATTCGCTTCATATAGCCCATTCTAAATAGTTAGGCTATAAAATTATCGAAGAAAAAATTTAAGGCACCTATTTGAGGATTTTAAGAGGTCATTTTTTAATCAAATTCTTGGAAATTTGAATTTCTGAGATAGGTGGTAGTAAAAGCAGCAAAATAGTGTATCATAGTATATGCATATAGCATTATGACGTAATTCATATCAAATATAACAATATAATATAGAAAATCATATTGTGGTAGTAAGGAGTAGTTTTTATAACAAAAGGATTATTTATGAACGAAGAAAATCGAATTTATGGATATTGTCGTATATCCAGTAAGAAACAATCATTGGAAAGGCAGATAGAAAATATAAAGAAGGTATACCCAGATGCCATCTTATTTACAGAAGCATTTACGGGTACAAAAATGAATCGGCCAAAGTGGAACCAACTATATAAAATTGTAAGAGCAGGAGATACCATCGTATTTGATTCTGTCTCCAGAATGAGTAGAAACTCAGAAGAAGGCGTTGCCACTTATTTTGATTTACTAGAGAAAGGTGTGAACCTTAAATTTCTAAAAGAAGCATATATTGATACGGACTTATACAAAGAAAACCAGAAGAATAAGTTGGAACTAAATGGCTCAGACGAAGATGAAATCTTTAAGGGCTTAAACAATTATTTTAAGCTCCTGGCTATCCGACAGATAAAAATTGCTTTCGACCAGGCAGAAAAAGAAGTAATGGATCTTCGCCAGAGAACCAAAGAAGGGATCCGAATAGCACGATTAAACGGAAAGCAAGTCGGATTAAAGAAAGGCACAAAACTAAACGTGAAAAAGAAGGAGCCTGCAAAGAAAAAAATCCTTGAATATAGTAAATATTTTGACGGTATGTTGAATGACAAGGACTGCATCAAGGTTGTTGGAATTAACAGTAAAACCTATTATAAATATAAGAAGGAACTGAAAGAGGAATTGGCGCAGGAATATTCTTGCGACACAAATAAGAATATGATATTCTAAAAAAGGAGCATAAAGACAATGCCTTGTCGCTTTGCAAGGATGCTTTGTGAGAACCTAGTGTTTGAAAGCTATATTGTCTTTATCCTTGATTAACATTGTTTCGTTTTTTGTTACATGGAAGGTCCAAGAGCTGCGAAGTTCTTGGATCTTTCAGTTTCTATAAATTTTTTCTATGTATGTGTATTTGTTCGTTAAACAATTATTTGACGAACAAATGTTGACACCTATTTTTCACTCTCCTATACTTTAGATATGCCTGTATATAAAAGGCACAAAAATATATTAACAACTCATGGGAGAAAAAATGCAAACATATAGACAATACAGCGATACAATTTATGATGAAGTAACACAAAAAGTTCTGAAACATCTTCCACAATTTGTGTTTACTTTCATATCAGCACATCAGGGAACATGGGCCTCTCGCACAAAAACAGCCTATGTACAAGACATATCTGACTTCTTTGAGTATCTAACCGATTATCATTACGTAGATGCTCCATCCAACGTTACAGTTGAACTTATGGATCGTTTAGGGGCTGACGATATTGAGCCATTCAAAACATGGTTAAACCAGGCAGGAAGGCATAACTCCGCTGTTGCCATGAAACGCAAACTATCAGCACTTGCTTCTCTTTATAGATATCTACAAACACATGGAAAGGTAGGGAGCAATCCAATGCCAGGTGTTGTAGTAGCCAAAGACACACATAAAAACGATTCTGTGGTTGCCCTTAATACATCAGAACGTGAAGCATTCCTGAATGCGGTAGAAAAAGGAACAGAAAAAACAACGAAACACATGAATAAATTCCGTGAACGAACTGTCCTACGAGATAAAGCAATCGTATATCTCCTACTCGGAACAGGGTTAAGAGTTTCAGAATTGGTCGGAATCAACCTAACAGATTTATCTTTTGAGGATAATTCCGTCTGGGTTACAAGAAAAGAGAATGAGCGAAGAATCGTATATTTTAGTGACGATGTAGCCACTGCATTACAGGAATATGTAGAGGAAGAAAGAGAGAAATATGCACCATATCTTCCTTTTAAGAAAGACGGAGAAACAGAGGAAGAATTCGCTGCCAGAGAAATTACCTATGAATCGGATCAACCCGCACTCTTCTACTCAAATAAAAGACACAGAATGTCTGTTAGGGCTGTACAGAAAATGGTAAAGAAGTATGCTGATATGTCTATCACATCAGGAAAGCATATTACAGCTCATAAAATGAGATCCACGTATGCGACATCACTTTATCAAGAGACAAACGATATTTATCTTGTTGCAACAGCTCTTAATCATAAAAATATTGAAACAACAAAGAGATATGCAGAGCGAGATTCACTCAGATTAGAAGAAATCCAAAAAAATAACACCATCCATAAGGAGTAAAAAAGCCAGTCACTTTTCTTGCTAGAAAGAATTGTGGCTGACTTTTTTCTTCTCTGTAAACAAGGAGCTACTGCTCTTTCTTGTCCGTTGGAGCAACCTTATCCAGATAGTCGTTGAGAGCGAATTCTGTGATCGCAACCTTTGGAATTCTTGATTTATTGGAGTAATCGTTCAATCTATCAACTATGGATTTTGGCAATCTTACATTAAGAAATGCAAACTCCTTTCGCTCCGATGTTCTTGGCATATTTCCGACTCCTTTCTTAACAAGTGTATATACAAAAATAGAAAATACATTTTCAGTATAATATAAAATATTATTTCAAACAAGTTTTTACTACAAGATACAACAATTCTTATAATATATATGATATAATTTGTATAGAAATTAAGGAAGGAGTGCAGACCATGTTTAATAATATGAATTCTGGATATACAGGATATAGCATGAGTAATCGTGCAGCCGAAGCCTATCAAAATGGCGAGAGGCCTCTTAGCAAATGGACTAAAAAAGCCATTATTAACGAGATTGGAGAATACGCCAGCGATAACAATCTGCCATTTTCCATAGCATTACTAGATAAGGTAAAGGCGAAGGTTCTAAAGAATTCACTTCTGAAGAAAACATCATGGCACCACACATCATCTTTCGCAAATAAAACCAACTTCTACTCTATTGATTATGAAAAAGTCTCCGTGCTTAAAGATGAAGATATTCGAGATCTATTATCAGTCGAAGAAGAGCCTAAAGAAGTCATTGACAGAAAATTATAGTTCTCCAAAGCGGCGCACGATCGTGACTTTAGTCATGAGTTAGCCGCCATACGGATAGCCAATACACTTGAAAACGTCACATTTTGTAGCGACCGTAAGTGACAGAAGCCTTAAACAAGTCACAGACTACATCAATTCCCAAAAGAC